>Ga0233426_10000437_pt1 | contig 44994 bp, 26 predicted proteins | sample SI_118_April2016_6_FD_179875 | JGI IMG/M metagenome (GOLD analysis project Ga0233426, IMG submission 179875) | Seawater microbial communities from Saanich Inlet, British Columbia, Canada - SI_118_April2016_10_MG | ecosystem: Environmental > Aquatic > Marine > Inlet | place: Canada: British... | reverse complement strand
TTTTTAACGGAAAGGTTCAAGTAGTATCTGAGGAATCAATTACTATTGAAAAACACAATTCTGGTGCTGATGACATTTCGGTCTTGGTCATGTCAATTGCATAGGGGCAGTTCAAATCCAACAATACTCCAATTCGGTGCATCCCTTTAGATAAATGAATCCGTCGGTCTGCCATTGTAACGGCCAACTATTTGGAACTGACCAAAAGTTATGATGGTGTATTAAAAATAACAAAAACAAATACAAAATGATTACCAATTGTTTGTCTAAACCCACTATTTATAGTGTATAGCATTGTGCAAAGTATAAATTGTGCATTGGATTACCAGTTTTTCCTCAGGCTAAATTGTCGAAACCCACCAACAAATGCCGGACCTTCTACACCCACAGCCACTATGTTTTCAGCCCTCCATTCTTCTCTCATTGTTGGAACAAGCTGTGTCAAGACTTTATTGACAAACATTCTACGCACAGAATACTGAACCCTGCGGAAACAAACATTGACAGTTGGTGTAAATACATTTTGTTGCACATCTGGCCATACCGTTGCTGTATAATAGTTAAACGTATCCATCCGTATATGATTTAGTAGCGGTTCTACCTGACCAATGTACTCTGCTTCAGTTATGGCTGCTGGTGGAATCAAAGTGGCCATAATTTGACGAATGCGTAAAACAGTTTGTGCAGAGACAATGACCATTATTTGATTCACTTGGTCTGGTGTTGGCATCTTTGACAAAGAACGACTCTTATGTACTACTGATTTTTTGTTTTTTACTGGGTGCAGTCTCAACCAGAGTTGACCTGCCTCTCTTGTGCAGTATCCGAACATGATTTTGGTATATAGAAGTGTCACGATGTTGGCTGTTTTCATGTGTAATGAATAAGCATGACCGCTGCTCGTTTTCTTCACACCATTCTTTGAGAGTTTCCTGTACTGAAGAAATACCATCCTGGTCCATCGAAGTACAGGCCTCGTCCATCACCAACAATGGAAAGGAATTGTCTGTCATTTCCCGCCACGCCATAAAAGATGCGAGCTGTGCCCGTCGCCACTGACCACCAGACATAATACCAGCATGTTTGGGACATACAACCTGTCGAACCAGGCGTTCTTTGTCGTCAAAGTGTGCACGGAGTTCAATATCGTCGGTCTTAAAGAAACGCTGCAACCAGACAGTAGTAATCGCACTGAGTTTTTGGACAGTATATTCCATAGCATAGGTCTGAATCCCACGCGGTCCCAACCATCCAACAGCAGCCTTCATCTGTTGTTCTTTCTCGAGTGCAGCGACTTGTTGTGAACGGATTACTATCATTTTGTCCTCTGCCTTTTGAATATCTACAGTAGAAAGTCGAACAGGACAAGTCATCTGTTGGACTCGTTGAAGAAATTGTGCTGCAGTTTTGGCAGACTGCACTGAATGTTCATATTGTTGCTTCAAAAGTCTGTACTCTTGCATTTGTGTTTCGATAATTGCTGCCTCAGCTTCTTGCGATTTGAGCAGTGTCTCTTCAGTAGTGTATCTATCAATGTCCTGTGTCAGGCATACCAGTGTCTTGGCATTCTTGTGCTGTTGTACCAGTCTGACTGCATCAGTATATTTTTTCTGGCTAACTTGTGCCTGCTCTGCTGTTTGTGCAACCTCTTGTACGGCTGTGTCAACCTGCTTTTCAAGGTCTATTGTGCGATTGTTGTCAATCTCAAAAGGTCGATGACAAGTAACACACTCACCCGAGGCGATAAAATGCTGCAATTCACACCGAGACTGACGGAGAGCATGTACAGCTTGGTATTTCTTGGACATTTGTTGTTCATTTTCCTGTTTCAATATCTCCATATTTGGCAGTGGGGGTAAGTTGCTGTCAGTCGGTGGGATGAGTTCTTTCCTGGCGATGGCTGTAGCCAGCTGGGTCCTGTTTTGACGTATGCGGCTTTTGAGACCGGACACGACAACCGCCGGTTTGACAGGCTCTGGAATAACAGTTAGCTTTCCAATATCAGAGGTTGCTGTGTCAAGCATGACTTGTCTTTCAGTTTCCCAAGTCTGTTTGTCAATCAGCTGTTTCTCATAGAACAATTGTGCTGTGTTGCGTTGATGTGTTGCAAATTCAAGAGCAGCAGTCAATTTCTGAACAGTAGATTTGACTGTAGTGTGTTCTGATTTTGCACGGTCATACAGTGCCAACCAACATTGCATATTTGCAAAAGGACTGATTTCATTTTTGGCCTGGGTGTCACTGGCATCCAACCATCTCGGTACTGACATCTGACTCCAGACACTATTGCGCAGGAGCCAAGCATGTAAATGACTGGCAGTCATATCCAACCCAAACAATTCCGAGCTAATGGCTTTCTGTGTTGCTGAAATGGTTGACCGCGTGCAGTCATTATTGTCCATTATGAAGAGTAGTTTTTGTTTTTTGCGCTCATTGATACTGCGAGAAATACTCCAGGCCCGTCCGCCAGTAGTCCCGGAGACCATAACCCTGGCATTGGTCGAGTCAGTGTGTAGTACTGACCCACCAAAGGAGACAGTACCTCGGCCATCAATCATGCCTGTACATGCCCACAGCCAAGCACCAGCCGAGAGCATCGATTTACCTGCTCCGTTGGAGGCATTTTTGGACTCGTTGCATTCACCCGATATAAGGGTAAATCCTTGACCTTCGAGAGCTATAGTGATTTGTCCTTTGAATGGACCAAAGCCTGATATTTCCATTTTTGTTGGTTGTACAGTCGAAGCCACAGCTAGGTAGGTGTTGGGTTCTGTGCTAATCCACGCTTGCACCTGTTTAAAAGCTATGGACTCACAATCAATCTTAGTACGCTGACCATAGTTTTGAAATAATTGCTGTGGTGTCAGTGTGTCTTGTTGTTCAATACGAGTAGATACCGGTGCGATTTTTTTTTTGATATGGATGTCAACACCACGAACTTCAAGTTCGGATACAATGGCCAAGACAGAGTCAGTAGCACTGGCTGAAACTACAACACGGTCACCTGGACGCAAGATAGAATTCCGTGTTGTCAACTCTGTTACTGACCATTTGTATTGACGTGGTCCAATGTCCAAAGGTAGCTGCTCTTTGACTTGGTACAGATGGTCCACAATAATCAACGATTTCTTATCCTCCGCTTCCGACAATGATAATTGATAAGGCGAACCCAAGTAACGAATATTTTTGTGGACTTGAGGAGTGTGGTAGTGTCCTGTGTAAATGGGTTTGTCCTGTGGGAATACAGAGTGTACCAAGCCTTCGGTTGATAATTTTGTAGGGTTTAACTTGAACCCAACAATGTCAAAGTGACCAAAAATGACATCAACTTCTTGGTGCTGTTGTAAAATGTTTTCCAGTGTTTGATTGCAGCGGCGCCATGGTACCCACAGTTGCCGATGTAAAACTGTGGGTTCGTCAATGACTGTAATATACTTGGAGGCATATTTGAACGGTGTGAGACCATGTTCAGTTTCAGAGGCATCAAAATAGTCATGGTTCCCTGGTATCATAATCATGGGAACAGACCATTCCGTTTCGAAAAAACGCATCAATGCATTGAGAATATTGACAGGCAATGTGCCTTTGTTATAGACATGGTCAAAGAAATCACCGAGAAATCCGATTGGAACATTGCGTTGTTTGGCTGCTGCATGCACAGAGCGCAACACTTTCATGCATGTGGCAAAGGTTTTCACACTGAGATGCAAATCTGAAAACAATAACATTCGGGTATGCTGTTCTCTCTAAATTCTATAGACTCTAACATAATCTGTACATATGAATTTTTTTTGTATTTAAGGGCTTGTATTTTTTGACAAATATGTACTTGTGGTTGTTGTTTCTTCTTGTTCCAAATGCCAAGGGACAACGAAGACAAGTGTGTACTTCTGGTAAATATGTCTATAAAGATCATTGCTTGCCTTGTCAAAGTGGCTACTATATGACAAAGACCTCACACTCGGAACCTGCCTGCATACAATGTGGTGCAGGCAAATATCAAAATGAACAAGCACAGACTATGTGTGAAGATTGTGCTGTAGGCAAGTATGCAGACACTTACAGTTTAAACACCTGCAAACAATGTGAAATGGGACAATATCAAAATGAAAAAGGAGCCCCAACATGCACAGATTGCCCAAGTGGGTATTTCAAAGAGGACCGAAGCTCTATTGATTGCAAACAGTGTCCTAGAGGATGGTCTCAAGACAAAACAGAAGCAAAAGAATGTCAAAAATGCCCGCAAGGATATTATCAAACCGATGGCGGTGCCAGTGAATGTAAACACTGTGTTCCTGGAACATATGCATATTATGACACAAACGAGTACAAATGTAAAAATTGTCCAACAGGGTATTTTCAAGACGATATTGCCAAGTTGCTTTGTAAACGATGCGAAAATAACCATGACTCAAAAGAGCAAGCTTCCGAATGCTATGAGTGTTCTAATTCTGAATGTTGTTCTGGATGGGGCTTGCATGCATCAGGAACATGTCAGAGTTGTTTACCAGGTCAATTTCAAGCTAATTCAAACCAATGTGAACAATGTCCTGTAGGGTTTCATTCCATCCATGGTAGCAGTCTACTGGGATACGAATCTTGTGAAATCTGTGAAAGTGGAAGATTTGCAGTTAAGGATAGGTGCGAAATGTGTAGTTCTGGTCAATATGGGGAAAATGGTATATGCCTATCCTGTCCTAGCGGCTATAGGTCACACATTGGTCAATCATTGTGTACAACAAGTTGCAACTCATACAGCCGAAATGATTCAAATAATAGTTGTGAAACATGTACAAATGGTCACTACTATCCTGATGAGAGCTCAGGTTGTGTACAATGTCCAAATGGTTGGGTCAAAACACAAAAGTTAATCAGTCAAGATGGTCAGTGTGTAGAATGTTCTGATACAATGGTGAATAACACAAACAATACTAGATGTGAAACATGTCCTATTAATCAAGGAAAAAACAACAGCTTAAAATCATGTGAAACATGTCCAACTGGTCAATACAGAAACTTGTCAGATGAGGAGTGCATTACCTGTCCAGGTGGTTGGGTCGGTTCCGTTGACTCCTCTAATGAAAGATGCAGCAAATGTGAAGCAGGTCAGTATCAAAATATCAATGAATGTAAAGAATGTCCAAAGGGGTACTCTCAACGTGAAGGAGCAATGAATTATTGTGAAGAATGCAAGGCAGGTTTTGTGTCTGATGTCAATGCTATGAATTGTACAACATGTACAATCAAAAAACCGTCAAATGACATCCGAACGGAATGCTCAGAGTGTCAAGCAGGACAAGAAGCCAGTTCTGTAGCACCTTTTGTGTGTAACGATTGTAAGGTAGGCTTTTATAGCACAGAAGGCAGCAATTGTACATTGTGTCAAATAGGCAAATTTCAAAATGTAACAGGTCAGGGTGAATGTATTTCATGTCCAAATGGAAAGAATTCTTCTGGAGATGTTGGTTTTTCAGAATGTTATACCGGTACATTTATCAGTGCTGGCTCAGGGCTTCAGAACAACAACGAAGTTCTGTGTACTGCAGGTACCTACAGCATTGGTGGTGTTAATGCTATCTGCAAAACATGTGCCACCGGCTCATACTCCGTATCTCCATTTAAACACTGTCAACAGTGTGGTAATGGTCAGTATGTCCAAAATCAGCAGTGTCAACAATGTCCACAGGGATATGCTGGAACAGCAGGCATTTGTGATGAATGTTATTATGGTCAATATCAAGATGAAACAAACAGCGTAAGTTGTAAAGTTTGTGATGGACTTGCCACAACTGTCACAACAGGGTCAACAACATGTGTCAACTGTACTGACTCCTTTGAAATTATTAAAGATGGCCAGTGTGCAAACTGTCCTCTTGGAAAAGTTAATTCTCCAGAAGAGTTGTGTAAACCATGTGCACCCGGTGAAGAAGTTGTACATAAAAAATGTACAGAATGTCAAATTGGAAAGTTCATTGACATTACTGAAGAATATTACTGCCAAGATTGTCCAGTTGGTTACAACTCGGCAGCAAAAAGTACAGAATGTTATTTAGAGATGGGAGGAAATACATGTGCATCAGGGTACTATTTTGATTTGTCATGTAAGAAATGTCCTCGAGGATATGTTTCATCTGGTAGTCAACAGACTCGATGTGTACAGTGTCGTGCAGGAAAAGCTCAACCGTCAGAGGGTAAATCAGAATGCATAGTCTGTACTATAGGCCAATATTCTGCTGCGAATGTGAACATCCATTGTGAGTTGTGTCAAAAGGGAAAGTTCCAACATTTGTCACAACAAGGCGATTGTAACGATTGTATTGGTGGAAGCTATGCAGATTCATTGGGTCATGACCTCTGTAAAACATGTCCGCTTGGAAAAACGAGTGTCAATATGAAAGCAACACGAGAAAGTGACTGTCAAGATTGTGCAAGTGGTAAATTTGGAGTTGCAAATGGTCAATGCGAAGAATGTCCTGAAAGTACTTGGCAAAACGAAACAGGGAAGTCTGACTGCAAAAAATGTATTGGAGAAAACCCAATGTCAAAGTCTGGGTCAATTGTTGAAGTAGCCTGTTTTGATGCAACCAATATTGTAACATTCGTATTCGATGTGAAAGATGATAGTAAACAAGCCGAACAGTATAGTTCGTTATGCGAGATTCGGCCAAATATGGTTCTGTTATGTCCAGCATGTACATGCAACGATAATTCACGCGATGGGTATTGGGATGGTCCTGTCTGCAACGAATGTCGCCATGGTTTTGCAGGTGGTGGTGTTGGTAAATGTTTAATTAAATGTCCAGGCTATGATGGTGTGCATGATTCTACCATGTGCAGCGGCAATGGTAAGTGTTGGTTTGGTAAATATGGTAATGGGCAATGTCTGTGTGGTGGTAAGAATATATTAGATGCGTCCAGTGATAACATCGTAGTGAACGTTAAGTTGTGTCCAGTTGGACAACGATGTTCTGGATACGATGTCTTGGAAACTGCACAATATATCCCACAATACTACATTTTGGAATATCGGCAATATTCAGTGTTTGTACTACAATTGAGTTCATTTACACCAATAAATGGACACATGTGGTTTGAACGATTTTCCCCAACATCTATTTATGAAAATACCTGCAGCATGTGTCTCGGTAGTTATGATGGTACAACGGACACAGAAATTGGTTTTTTCAACAAAGACAACACATACACATTGTTTAATAATGATATTCAAGTGAAAAATGGATTTCACGGGGAAAACTGTCAGTACGAATGTGCTGTGTGTGTCAACAATGGTCACTGCTTGCACACACCTCATCCGTTCTACTATACTTATACAATTGACAGTGACTTTCGCAATTTCAAGAATGTAGTTCTGCCACAAACACAATGCATCTGTTCCTCAGACATGTACGATTCCGATGCTATGTGTTGCCCAGTGGGGTTTGAACCATATGTGTATTTTGGTAAAAGAAAAGTTGAACCATATTTCCAGCATTCGGCATTGCCATTTATTAGCAATATTCAGAATATTGTGAAGGACTATTGGACTGATGAAGACTTATGGATGCAAAACAACAAGCCCAAGTACAGCGAGAATGAAGATGGTACAATAGAATTGTCAAATATTAATGGCATCTATTCCAATCCAGGCTCTTCTATATTTATTGGTGAATTTTCAAAATATGGTCCATACACTAAACATTCCTTTTATGGTACTGAAAAAGAAATTTGCCGAGCATGTCCAGGGTTGTTTGGAAAAGGTGTTGTCTCGCGTTCTGTCAACATTGAATCAGAAACAGATGCTGAAGATTTTTGGTGGGATAGTGCTGCAAAAGGGAAAAAATGCAATGGTTTGGGAGTCTGTGACTTTTACAGGCAGAAATCAGAAAGTGACACTCTGTTTATGGGAGAGTTCAAACAAACCAGTAGCAACAGTAGCAACACCAAGTTTGAATTGCAGAACAAATTCACTGGTTGTGGGGGTGGTGAAGGTACATTGGTCGGCGATGGTACAGAATTATACAAGGACATTGATTCGTGTCTACAAAAATCTAGCAAACGTTCCGGTTATTTGATGTTTTCAGTACCATACAAGGTAGCTGCCAGCAACAGTATCCTACTCACCAACTCAGGTGTCTGTCAAGGTTGGGGGTATATTGAAAGCATCGAGGATACAAAGAAGTATTGTTTGAACAGTACTTCAATACCAATTCCAGATGCTAACGGGGAATACATATTCCATCCAACTACTGAAGGTCTCTGTTGGCATTTTGACACTTGTATACAAACACAGAACAATCGAGTCAGTATTTACAAAATAGGTATGACTGGAGAAGGAGATGACCGTTTGCAAGACTCAACCTTTGATAGATTTGATACATGCTTCACTTACGATGATGGTACATTTAAAACCAAACTTGGAAATTATGTCACCGAAACATATGTGAATGGTCAAGACCCATTTTTAGGAGAAGAATGTCCAGTGGGTTATTTTTGCACAGCAACACATGACACGGCAACAGTTGGGTTTAAAGAGGCCTGTCCAGCTGGGTACTATCAACCATATGAGGCACAAACACGCACCAATCCTTCTGTCATGTGCAGTCGTTTGTACGAAGGTGACAGTGAAGAGACAGACAGTTGTCAGAGCAATACAGCAACACATACTGAGACCGACCTTGTAGACAAAGTGTGTAAGCGGTGCAAGAGGAACGAATATTCGAAAATAGGTTCCAAGAAATGCACTGCATGTCCACAGGGTAGAGTCAAAAAAATTTCCAGTATTTCGACTGGTAAAAGCATTTTCGATTTAACTATGCTGAACATACCTACTCAGAAAGGGCCGATGATGACACCATGGTATTACATCGACACTGAAACTGGCGATGAAAATTCCGACTGTGCCTTAGTACCCAGTGGCATTATACACATTCCCCTGCTTGACAAGGAGATGACATACAATGTGGCCGAATTTTTACCAGTGATTGCATGTCCATTTGGGTTTTCTTCACGTCCTGGTACATATGTGATATCGGGTTATGAAAAACTTGCTACCGATATCTCAGAAATGGGTCGTCATGGTAACCCTTACATGCAAGCACCATATATTCAAATGACCGATGACGATGCCGGCAACTCAGTAGGAGCTGAATACTGCTTTAAATGCCCTACAGAATCAATGACTAGTGCTGGTTCGATGACATGTACAACTTGTTATGGAAATAAACTCAAATTGTATTTGAAGGATAGACTGGAATCATTGGTTTCAAATACAAATGAGCTTGAGAACTGGAAACAACAGGACGAGCAGAATCAAGTTTTGACTTCAAGCATCCCAGAACCAATTCAATTGGCGAGGGTTGAGGGTCCTTGGTCATCACATGTTGCTGTGTTCAAAAAAGATGGCACAGGCAACCAGTTAAAGGAAAAAGATGGCATTATGGTATGTGATGCCCGTTTTAACAATACATGGACTGGATTTGCTATTCATAAGGAGGAACAAATTGTAACATGTCGTGCTCCATCTACTCCTAATTCAGCAAGCTCCAATACAACACAGGGTTATAGACCGACAATCCCGGAATATATAGTTATAACAAGTGGAAAGTGTAGTCTCCCAATTGAGACTGACAAAGACTGTGAAGATGCTGCTGTCAAACTTCATATTGGTGATCGGCCATTCTATGTGATGTCAACAGATACTAGGCCACATGGTTGTAGTTGGTACACTGATGACCCAAACTCTGATATTTACAACCCAACGTTCAACCCACAACAATCGGGGCATTCATGCAGTGACACCCACAATTGCATCTGCAAATATGACAAAGATAACATACTTGCTCCGAAATATGTCATTGTCAATAATTATTTAAATACCGACAGCAATTGTGAGACAGAAGGGTACGAATATATAGAAACTAAATTGGACTGTCAGGCTGCTGCAAGAGATCTGGGATGGTACCAATCTCCTACAAATCGATTTGAGGGCCGTTTGTTAGAAGCTACGCTCCACGAAGTTAATGAGGGGCAGTTTGTTAAAGGCTGTTCGTTGTATATGTATTCGTGGTGGGCACCATTGCACCACGGTACTATACAGTTAGCTTGGAACGGACACAAACGTATTGATGACAACTATGGTTGGAATAATGGTCCTCGAAGTCAAGGCCAGATTTGCAAAATTAGAACTGTAGCAGAACCTGTTGACTCTGTTCTCCTTCTACCTCAAAGAAATTGGAAAACGGAGGTGGGTTATGGTTTAGGCCTTGTTGGACGGGTAGGGTGCGAAGGTAAGGGTTTTATTACACCACCTGATGTCAAAACATGTGCTCTTGCTGCTAGATTGCTTAGGGATACATTCAATACATTCGAGGTCAGTAATTTTGACATTGCCAATTCTGCTTTTGACACTAATTTAGAGTCAGAATACGGAATCAAAGTACTGAATAGTGGTCCCATGACCAATTCATGGCCAGGGTGTTCAATCTTCGATAAAAAGGAAATACGCTTTAACGCATACAATTCTCTCAGGGCTAAAGATTACCAAACAATTTGTGATGAATGTTATTATGATCAATATCAAGACGGAAGATGTCTGAATGATGGTTTGACTCCGATTACGAGCTCGGACGAGTGTTCAGATGCTCAAACTATAAGGAGTTTGGGTTGGATTGTTGATTCCTCGGATATACGGACTGTACAAGGTGACAGTTGGCCGCCTGGGTGTTTTAAACACGAGTATTCGGCGGGTGATCATCGGCTGTACTACAATAGACATGACACCTCCACCAGGAAATGCGACGGCGTTTTCAAATGCGCCTGCAAACTTGGAGATGGGGGGATCGGGAATGAAGATGGGGCGACCGGAAATTATTACCTAGGGAATTATATTGGCAAACATGAAGAAAATTATGGAGATGGCGTAACATGTACGAATTGTGATGGTTTTGTGAAAACCACCGGTCAAATATGCTTGACTCGAGGCTACGAAACTCAGTTTCAAATAGCAGAATTGAATGTCAAAGCCGATGACTATACTTTTTTTGAAAAAGTAATTTTGACAGAAACACCTACATGGGATATACAGTACCCGTTATGTGCTGTATGCTCACCTGGTTATAGAACCTCAAGCAGCGCATCATGTGAGGAATGTCAAACTGGACACTATACATCAACAATGTCGGAAGCAAGTGAAGATGAATGTCGAAAGTGTCCAAAAGGTTGGTTCCAATCAGCTATCATCCAACCAGACTGCAAAAGATGCCCAACTGGTCAGTACCAGGTCGAGGAGGGACAATCCGAATGTACAAGCTGTGCTGAAGGAAGATTCAACGATATAGTGGGAAAAGATGAGGTGTGCACCCAGTGTCCTGCTGGGTACATAAACACGGGCACTAGGCATATGTGTTCTATCTGTCCAGCAGGGAAGAAAGAAAACGGACAAAGAACAGGATGTGAAGATTGTTCAGCAGAAACTACAAACAAATATGTAATGATACTACCGTCTGCATCAACAGAAGAAAAAAAATTATGTCTGTCATCACCGATGACATTTAATGACTGCAAAGATTACCACGGATTGGAAGGCGACTATTGGGATCCAGACACAGTTCACGACATCCCGGAGGGTTGTATTGTTTCTTTAAATCATCATAATACACAAATCAATGTCTTTTGGAAAGCCAAATCCACAAAAACAGTTTTTCCAAACGACTATCACGGTAGAATATGTAAAATTACAAATATGGTAGCTACAGTACCAGGCAGTACAGACTGTAAGGGTTGTGAACGCGGGAAGTATGCGAATGAACAGAAATGTGTAATGTGTCCATCAGGACAGAAATCGAACCAAGCTGGGTACCCTTGTGTTCAATGTGAAGCAGGTAAATATCAAGAGTCTCCAGGAAAGACAGACTGTGAAGGTTGTCCAGTTGGTAACTATCAAGATGAGACAGGGCAAAACCATTGTAAAGCGTGTTTGGAGAATCAAAATTGTCAGATAAAGACCACCATGGAGATGTGTCCCGCCACTGGGTATAGTCGGTTGGCCAAAGGTGATAGTTGTTTTACATGTGATGATGGTGATAGCCATTCACCGTACTGTGAACAGCTATCCAAATGCTGTTTCAGGAGGCATAGGTCTACCATACACTATAGATCAACAATGTCGAACCCTATCGAGTCCGAATGGGACAATATGCTATATGCAAGAACGGAAAGCGCGTGTTCAGCTGTAGACACCGGGTATAAGTTTGCCCGATCCAGTAATGTAATGGGAGAAAGAGAAAGCACCAAATGGATAAAAAGCCCGAAATGGCACCGAAATGGCTTATCGGACCAAGAATTTTACACGAGTGAGTTTTATCTACGTTATGATATATCAGCAGTGGAAGAACTTGTAGATATACCTACAATAGCAATTATATGTTGTCCTGATTATGGTGTTTGTAGTGAATTACGCTACATAAGCGATTGGCCGGGACGATTTAAACTTTGCACTGGAGAACTGGAAGGTTCCGTACCTCTATTGGTACACACGTACCGATACCCTAACAGGGTATTATGTGAGCTTGATGATGGGTAGATTGCGAGCTGTGGGATGTATAGTGTCTCTGGATTTTGGACAAATGTGTATAATACGGTATAAGTATAGAAGAATAAAAATAAAAATGAAAGTAGTTTGGTTTGTGTTTGCTATTGTTATTGTTGTGTTATTGTTTGTAGCTCGTAAAGAGTCGAGCGGGAGGCACGACCAAGATATTGAAGAGATAGCTATGGGTCATATAGTGTACAAGTCTAATCTCAGTCAAAAGTTGCGGGCATCGGTGGAAGAAGATACGACGATGTTGCGGTCAGCGCCTATACGTATTAATGAGAAACAATTAGACGATGCACCTGTTCAATTAGACGATGCACCTGTTGACACCGCTGCTGACACTACTGCTGATACTATTGACACTGTTATTGATACAACAGTACCCGCGCCGAAGAAAATTGACATTGAACTAGCTGTTATTGTACTCTCTGCTCTGAATTATAAAGAACGCCGTGAAGTAATTCGTGAGACATGGGGTAATGGTCATTCGAATTTATTCTTTATTATCGGAAAACATTGTCCATACAGGCCAGACCAGCGCAAACCTTGGGTCTGCGAACCGAAGAATGCAAATGCTAAAATAGATATCGAATATAATGCACAACAAGAAGCTCTGACTCAAAAAATAAGTCAAGAGTCCAACGTAATCATTGTGGATATGATAGATGTATACCGCAATTTGGCTGACAAACTGTTTAAAAGTTATAGGTGGATAATCCAAAACACGAATGCGAAATACGTTTTAAAAATGGACGATGATTCTTTTGCCCGAGTCGGTTCGGTGGAACATTGGTTGAAGAAGCGTCCACATCCACCCAAATACGAGATAATTGCCGGTGGATTTAGTAAAGGTCCAGTCTCACGCAGGGGGAAATGGGCAGAAATGAAATACAAGCCTGACAAATACCCGCCATGGCCCAGTGGTGCGGGCCATATAGTTTCCCGCCCTGTTATTGAGTACATGCATCAGAATGCAGATACATGGGTTTCGTATCAGGGCGAAGATACGTCTCTGGGTATTTGGATGGAAAATGTGAGACCTCAAATGAATGTTCAACGAACCAACAGTGAACATTTTATTACACATTCTGGCGATTGTCACAACAAGAATAAGTTTGTTATAGGTCATTCAATCTCACTGCAGAAAATGCGAGAATGTTATAATACAATGGACGAATATGAACATGTTACAACATCCCAAGCTGTTACAACATCCCAAGGTGTTTGTTCAAGAGGAATTCCAATGGACCCGTTTAATTTGCTTCGAAATCATTGGGATATCATCGTCAAGGCAGTGTATGCTTCAGCCTACCTGAGTTCAAATAAAATTCCAGAAAAGATTTCAGAAACATACTCAAAATTGAATTTTGCATGGGGTGGCGGGCATGAAAAATGCGACCGGGCTCACAATCCTACACAACTAACACATCCGAATTGTGTACCCAAAAATTCAATCCGAGATTTTGAAACATCGTTCCGTTCAACAATTGATTCTATGAATAAGAACGGGTTTGATTCTACTAAGGGCCTTGTTCCGGTTATACCTGTGGGTAATGTGTTTTTTGCAATAAACGGTGCACATCGGATAGGGGCTGCGATTGCAACAAAAAACCACGTGTGTGTAGAAAAGGTCAATTTACGTGAACATAATTGGGATGAAAAATTTTTCAGAAAAAAGAATGTTCCGAACTCGGATATAATTATGCGACATTGGGCAAACCTGGATAAAAAAATGATAGTGATTATCATAAATCCGAAGGCAGTTATGTTGGCGTCTAAAATGGACCAAGTTCGAAAAATAATAGACGATTGCTCAGACACGAAGAGTATTATTTTTGAGAAAAATTTCCCGGTAGATTCAAGTCGCATGCAGACCGTTTTGTCAACGGCATATGGTGATGAACAATGGTTTAAGAATCTAGAACTTGAAAAATACGCATCTGGGTTTTTGACCAAAAGAAACCCTACATGTAAATTTTTTGTTATTCATGGAACTCAAGAAAATATGAAAAACTGTAAACTACGTATTCGAAATGTTTTTGACTTTAAGCCGAGTGGAAATTTTAAAAAAAGCTGCCATATCGGTGACAATTATGCACAACATTTAAGAATGGTTAATTACGTGTTATCGGACGAAAATAATAATAAACGTGTTAGTCAGGTTATTAAAACGGATAACCCTGAAGATGTATGGGATACGATTAATTCAGATATTTCAATACAATCGAATATTGATTGGTCAGGCGAAAAAACGGCATCCGATGCATTCTATAGCAGAACGATTTATTTAAGCAACCAGGGCGCAAAAAGTCTCGCTCAGCATTTATTCAATGAAAAACATATACCGTCAATTCATTTAACTGGCGATGACCAGTTAAAAAAGCCAATTACAGTATCGTTCTTTGATAGTAATAAATGCAATCATAACTGTTTGACGCATATTCAGACAAGAGTTCTGGCACAGATGACATTGAATGATAATTCCATCATGTTTTTGAACAGACACGACGGGAAAAATTGCAAGGACGTAGCCTACGAATTGGCAAGTAGATTAGGTCTGAAACCAACTGTCGGAACATTTTTTCAATTTCCATCAGACATAATGATAGAATCGGGGGCCGTCATGTCGTTTTTCGGTCTCAGAAAACGCACAGACATTGATGTTATCTCTGAGCACGGTGTAGACACTTCCTTGTTGGGTTGGAAGGGTAAAATTTTAGTGGAAGAACACAAAATTAAAATACACGGGCCGATTCACGGCAGACCAAGCACAGAACTTTTATCGAATCCATCTTATTTCGGTTATTGTCACGGTCTTAAATTTGTATCTCTCGAACAGCTGCGACGGTACAAGCTTAAACGTGGAGAAGTGAACAAAGCGTCGCGAGAAAAGGATTGGGGCGACGCCAAAAAAATTGAATCGTTTTTACAGGTGAATAGCGCATTGCAGGAACCTTCGCAGGAACCACAATCTGGGCTATCTGGTAAAGTGTATATTTGTGGGTATAAGAAAATGGCGACTTACATTGCTGAAAACGTGTTCTCGGATTTTCATCAGGCGGGTCTTATTCATAAAGCCACAGTGTCAACTGAGAGAGATATCATGGTCGTCGGAATAATGTTTGGTGCGTGTGAGAAAGACGTTACTAAATCGTTCAATGGAAAACGCCTTTATGTAAACGGTGAACCAAACAACTATGCAAAAGTGCCCCGTGGTTCTTATATTATCGGTCCTTCTGCGGATTCCGCAAATTCTCTGCGCGTTTACTTTGTAGCTATGGTTGCAAATCGTTTCAAGAATTGGCGGGACGTTCTAGCGCCCCGGATACCGCACGTCCCGCCCAAAACAGTGCTCTACGTCGCATCGAAATGCTACTCTAATCGCGAGGAAGCTTTCCGCCAGCTTCATAATATAATGCACGTTTACGCTGGGGGTAGTTGTCACGGTCAGTTAAAGGAGAACGAGTACACACGCGTGTCGATTCCTCCGCGTTCTTCTTGGGAAACGGCGGTAGAATCGTACTCGGACTATCGTTTTGGACTGGTCCTCGACAGCACGAAAAAAAGTGGTTTTATATCGGAAAAGATTTTGGTCGCTTTCATGGGTGGAACAGTACCAATCTACTTTGGCACTACAGAGGTGTTTGACATATTCAACGAACGCGCATTCATTTACTACGACGTTGAAAACCCCCAACCAGCACTTGATCGCATAGCGTATTTAGAAAAAAACCAAACGGCGTATCTCGAAGTGTTCTCGCAGCCAATTCTTTTACATGGCGCGCAGACGCTAGAGAGGTATTTTTCGTTGTCAGACGCGGTCGGCAACGGTAAATTGAAAAAGAGAATCCGGGATATGGTGTTAGATGTCACACATCCGGCGGCACAAAAGCCCTCACCAGTGCGCAAACCCCTCACATGGATTTCCCTGGCAATATGTTTGGATGAGAATGTCCAAATCCATGACAAAGCGCATTTCCCATACGCAGATGCAATCGTACTGGCCGCTCAATCTTGGGAGGTGAATACAGGTTCAAAAGTTCTCGTTCAAATTGTTTCCAAAAGAAATGACATTTCGGCAGATCCGTTGGTCAGGCGCTTACGAAATGCGAATGCCAATGTTTGGCACCGTAATAGTATACCTGGATATAGCTGTGTAACGTCCGCCCAAATATTGCGAATGTTTGCATACGATTATGCCGACATATTAGATAATGACATAATAATCACAGCAGATGCGGATGCGTTTCCACTTAGAAGAGCTGTGTTATCACCACTTAAAGACACAAGCTACGACGCATGGGTGTTTCAACACTATTACTCTGAGTCTTCTGGTTACACGTTTCCGATGTCGTTTGTCGCATTGCGGAAAAAAGGATGGAATAATTTATTTTCTTGTGCGGTACATAGCAGTGTCACATTAAAACAAATTTCAAAATGCATCGGACAATATGGTTTGTCTCCAGATTCCAGTCCGAAAAAAATATGGGGGTTAGACCAACGCATCTTAACTCGTGCGCTATTGGACAAAAAGGTGTGCTCAGTGACAAACAAACAAGTTTGGAAAACCGTGGGACTGTCATACAGTCCTTTCGATGACTCCACCCGGTGTTTTCACGGTCAGTCTGTAAATGGCCATGGACGAATGAATCCAACAAAGCGGGATTGGATACACATGATGCGAACGACAACAATCGCAGAAGTGAAATCCGTGTTGGCATTGCCGGTGTCTCCCGACGAAATGGCTATAGCTTTAATTGACGAGACACGTTTCAACAGTATGTGCGCCACTATAGAATACATTATATCTCTTGTGAGTAAGGTAGAACTGTGGTTTACTATCAGAAGTGGAACCCTACTAGCTGCAGTACGCAATCATGGCTGCATACTCGACCGCGACATTGATATTCAAATATTGGATAAAGATGCCGACACGTGGTTAGAAATTCTACAAACAGTCATAACGGACGCGCAGTTGGGACACCGATTGCGTTTGTTAAAATGGGGGCATAAATACGAAGCGCCAGAGTATCCAATTGTCAACCCCAATACAAATTCTAAAGAAAACAAAGACCCGTGGTACACTGGAGCGTCGGGTACCAAAGCAGGCATTTTATTTCGATTGATGGTAATTGGTAAGGACGGGAAAATGGTGGATCAACCTCACGTTGACTTTTACAGCGGTCGCGAGCTCTCCCCGCCGCCACGAGAACTATGTAGATTTGGTAATGTGGATACATGGTGCCCGTCAGAACCAACAAAAGTACTGATAAAAAAGTACGGAAAATCGTGGAGGATTCCGAATCTTTATAACTATCCGATGACAAAACTGATATTTGAGAATGCCCCTCAGACTTATTTTGACAACTTAGTCTTGTCAGCACCGCCGCCAATGCGCAAACCCCTCACATGGTTCTTAACGTATGGAAATAGCAAATTCACTGCCTCAAAAAAACGTATCGCGAAAGAAGCCGTCAAATCAGGGTGGTTTGATGACGTGATTGTACTCGGACCGGAAAATATGAACCCAGAATTTCGTACCCAATATGCTGATATTCTCGAAAAACCACGTATTGGCGGATACGGTGTTTGGAGACACACAATCATTATAGAAACAATTAGCAAAATGAATGACGGAGACTTTCTAGTTTATCTTGACGCTGGCTGTACCATAAACACAGCGGGGAAGTCGCGCTTTGACGAATACTTGAATATGTTGAAAGCATCGGAATACGATATTCTTTCGATGCAGTTGAAATCGAAAGAATATCAGTACACAAACCATCGCATATTCGAGTTCTTCAACATTTCGAAGACGTCTCCTATTTACAACTCCGGAATGTTGGCGGATGGTATCCTTATTATGCAAAAGGGCGAACACTTGACGCAATTTCTCAAAGGCGTGGAGAGTGCGCTGCAGTTCGACCGATGGCTATTCTCCGACAACTACAACGAGGAAACGAAACGAATAGAACCTCGATTCAAAGACAACAGACATGAACAGAGTGTCATGAGCGTCGTTCGGAAAATGATTGGTTCGAACGTAATAAGGGACGAAACTTGGGCAACAGATGGATTCAAGTCTTCTTGGCCATTTTGGGCGACGCGAATACGAGGCTAGAGTACGTAATTTTACAAAATATCCAGTTCCTTTTCAATGAAATATTCCTAATATTATTTATTTATTTTACCCGCACTATTTATAGTTGAATACGTCATTATGTGTTGTATGTGGCACCCCGATCGCCATCCGCAATATTTTTTCAACTTTTAAGCAATATTTATGGTTCTATTAATGTATCTGTTTCGTCATTTGTTTCTTTGTTCTCTATTTCTTTTTTTATTTGTCTTTTTTGCGTGAATGATAGCCATGCGGCCAAACCCGTTTGAAATACCAACGATGCTATATTTAAGGAAGTCGAATCGCCATAAGTAATAACGAATATAAAATCCTTAACCGATGACATGCCGATTTTCGCTAAAGCACCATTATAAGAAAGGACAAACGCAATACACAATCCATTTATAGCTCCTATTACAGCATGTGCATATTCAAAGAGTTCATATTTGACATAAAATTGCTTCGAACTGAAAAATGGTATCAATGCCGATATGAGTGAAAAACTAATTATCTTTGAACATCGTTCTTCAAATCCAGATTCTTTGCCGAAATTTAATCCCAATGCCGACAAATACGAACCGAGAGAGGAAAGGAGGCATTTCAACAAAAACAAAAACACAAATGTTTTGCTTACGAATAACAACCCGAATACCGAAAAAAAAGAAATAAAATTATCCACCGTTGGGGCTATGCCATTTTGAAACATATTTGAAATGAATAAAGAAGGTTTTGTACCCATCGAATACATATAAGGCGTTATTTCATCTGAAAGCCACAAATATGAAGTACATAAGCTTGATAATCCATATATAACCGCCGCCAACCATAAATATTTGTCGTATAGTATTATTTTTGGCATTGAATTGGTCTTCATTTTGCAAAAAATAGACACAAATATTATTTTCATGACTGATTGAAGTAAAAGTTGAAGTTCAGGCGTGCCTTTGTACAACCATGAAGAATATGTGTACATGCAAGACACAAACAAATATAATGTATTCAGAATTATTCTATTACGCATTCTAATCCATCACATAATTTTATATACACACAGTCGAATCCTTATTTATGGATTTTCAACCAAATAAAAGTCGTATAAAAGTATCGGTTACCATTATATTATGCGTATTTTTGCCGATGGTGTATTTGATTTTTATCATAGAGGACATAGAGAACACTTCCAACGTTTAAAAAACATTGGAGATGGTGTAGAGCTGTTTGTCGGAGTCATTTCGGACGAAGAATGTTCCACTTACAAAAGAAATCCTACTATGAACGAAAATCATCGTCTGAAACTCGTTTCGAAAGACAAACATGTGGACCAAGCGATGATTACGCCCTTAGTGGTGACCGAGGAGTTTTTGAAAGCCCACGAGATTGATTATGTATATCATGCGTTCGCCAGTCCAGAGGACGAAACGAAACAAAATGACTACTTTGCGGTTCCGCGTGCCTTGGGTATTTTCAGAATCGTCCCGTATGTACAAGGAATCTCTTCCACTGAAATTTTATCCGAGTGGGAACACATTTGGCAAAGAAAGGGCACTGTTGAGTCGAACGACCTCCAACTGCTGAACGGATACGAAGGTACAAGTTTTGACCCTGGTCAGGCTTGGCAACAAATCAAGGAAAAACTTAATGTTAAATCATCAGATGAAATATTGGAAGTCGGGTGTGGTGCCGGCTTTTTTGCACAGCACGTTGAAAACGAATACGTCGGCATAGACCCTTCTCAATCGTTGATATTGAAACACCATGCCATTTTGAACAACACTGTGTGCACCGGGCATGCTCACGATATCCCCTTTGTAGATAAATCATTTGATTATGTCGTGGTTGTTGGCATATGTCAATACTTTAAAGACAAAGACTATACTAAATCTTCCATCGCCGAATGGGAACGGGTCGCAAGAAAGGGTATTTATGTGGGAAGCATACGTCACAAAGACCAAGAAAAGCGCACTAAACATGTATACAAAGGTACAACAAGTCATTTGGTGCATTCTATTGCAGATTTTCCAACCTTCAGCTCTTGTGAGACATTTTATGACGAAGAATATTATTTTAACTGTTTTAAATTGATTCAATAAAATCACCAATATAAGTATAAATATCTAAATATTAAAGTATATATATCTAAATATTAAAGTAAATGTGTATTGTATTTATTGGCGTTGGTCCCAGTTGCATTGCATTGTTATGCCATTGGGTCCGTCATCATCGAGAATGGTTTTCTCAACAAAAAATCATTCTCGTTGAGAAAAACAATCAATTAGGAATGGGAGACCTTTACAAATATAAAATAAGGTCGAATTCTGTTTTACCAGCGTTTAGACATATTATTCCTGAAGACATTACTGTCGAACCGTTGGTGACACGCTTATTAGATAACGTAGGTTCTGATTTCTGTCCGTTGTCGCTGGTTTCAGAGATGCTTGCGTCCACAGCAAATGCAATTGTTCGTAAATATAATAATATACGAGTTTTGAAAAAGACAGTGGCTCTTTCAGTAGTGAATAAAAAAGTTACACTGAGTTCGGGTGAAACAATTGACGGGTTACACGTGATAAGTACGATTGGTGGACATCAAATTATGCCAGACACATACAAACATTTGAAAAATACTATTCTTTCAACATCCGTGCTTGAAAGTTGCCCTGATTTTTCTGGAAAACGTGTCGCCGTCATTGGCGCCTCTCATAGTGCCTGGTCTGTTGTGTGGACGATGGTTTTACAATACCGTCAACCTTTCCGCGAAATAAAGATGTTTTCCCGACACAAAACACGCGTTTTTTTCAGAACAACCTCGGAAGCCGACATCGAGGGATATGATTATACCGAAGACGATATCTGTCCGGAAACACGCCAAATCCATCGTTTTGGCGGTCTTCGTGGAGATGCCAAACAAACATGGAGGAATCAAAAAAATGGAATCTACCCTCATGTACACCATCATATTTCAGATGTGATACCCGATGTTTCGACATTTGACATCGTTGTAATCGCTTTCAATTATCAGCGGAGAGAAATACCCGGAGATGGTTCGTACATAAAATATGGAATGATGTCAGGTATGCAATTGGAATGTGGCGAAGCATCGTTCAAGAGTTCCAAGGACGGCATATGGTTATACAGTAACGATTTAGCAAAACAAATCACAGAAAAAATTATTTAGTTTTTTTTATACACCCAACCAATGACACCTAAAACAACCAGACCGATACCAGAAACAATTTCAATAGAATACACCCGATGTTCCGCCGCCAATATGACAATCACCATGGCTGCAACTAACGAACGCACGACAGACGAGTGATACACGAAAACAGCACCTAACGTCAATCCTTGTAAAACACCGACCGCAACCAGCGCAAAACCCAACTTCATCGGGATATCTATAGCTTCGCGGTCAGAAAATGAACCAAAAAGATAAATGGGAATACCAAACATGTACATCTGAAAAGAGTCGGACAAAAACCAGTACAACTTTTGTTTGGACTCATCTTCCGACACTTGATGGCGGTCTTCCACTTTCATCATCTTTTCAATCCATACCGAGGATAGGGACGAACAAATGCCTTGTAAGACAATTAGAAATATGGCCGACACCGAAATGTCACCCTCAATGTTGGACATTTTCACCAGTATACATCCAAAACAAACGACTACCAAAGATATATATTGTTGTACACTAAACGACTTTTTCAGTAAAATCAGAGAAAATACGACCACCCAAATCAATTTATGTTGAATCAGGACTGAATAGATAGACGGTTCAATCATGGATGTGATTTGATACGTTAATAAATTGACCACGGAATATAGACCGGCATTGACTATAAACCCCCATCGCACTTTAAATGATTGTTCACGATTTATATAGCGCGTCACACAGGCACAAATAAGCAATTTTACACATTCTATCATAAGTAAAATAAATGACACGTTGTATGTATAACGTTCGGATGCATAACGAATCAACAAATTCGAAGCGATACAGCTTAGAATGGCTAAGATAACAGCTATCATTTTAAATTAAAATTTACAAGTTTATACTAATTCTATTGCTCGATTCCCAATCCAATACGAGGCACACTTGGCATTAATAGGGTGTACACTTGTTACCACACGCGCTCTGAAGTTCAGTCTCTGCAAAATATTTTGTAGTGTCCAAGGATGTATCGTATAATTTATCGTCTAATGCGGTCATAAGATAAATTATATATGGAGGGACATTCAATAGAAATTTGGAAGCTTGCCAATTTCCTTGTTGTTTTTTGTCCAGAGAATTAAATTGTTTGAAATGGAGCTCTTTGGCCATCTTATTATAATCTGCGGTCATATTTTCAGTAGTGATAATATGATCAAAGGCTGACAGCTTTTTTAATGCCATTTCAAAGTGAAGAGGAGTGAGGCCAAACTTTGGAACTAGTTGACATTTTATACCACACAAATGTCGCACATTCCAATTATCAGGTTGGCCATCGAGCCATTCTAAAAATGTAGCCGTCCCATGTTTACCATGAGAAACATGGTAAACATGGTTGTAGTGACTCATGTAACGTGTCAATGATTTTCGAATGGTAACCACGTACACATAATGTTCTTTATCCATTTCATTGATCATATACCTTTCATTGGCAACGACTTGAAGTGAAGTCTTTGCCGCAAAATTTACTTGATCTTTCAACAAATTCCCTCCACAACAACTTTGATCCGGCTGAACATTGCAATTTTTCCCATCCGAAACGCGCAACCCCTCCTTACTCAACAACGAACAGAGGGTAGTGCCTCCCGACTTGTGAATGTGCAAAATATAGATGATTTTATTTAGAATTCTTTGCTTTCGAATTCTTTTCTTTGGATCTTTTCCACGTAAAAATGTTTCCGCTTTTTGGCGAACGCCTTCGGTTATAAGCCTCATGTCAAATCCTAGAGACTTTTCCCGCTTCGAATCCGCGCCCCACGTTCCGTGCATTCCGACATGCAGCACCAGCGAATCCTTGGCGGTGTACTGCGGTATCTTCTGCTGTCGGAGCCATTCCGTCCACCCCCAGTCAAACCCGTTCGATTGAGTCATGTCCAACAACATTCTTTTCGCAAGCACCTTAGACCAGACTATCCCCGCATTCCCTAAAGATTGCATCTCGCACAAACTATTGCCACATGTTAATGTTGGATGATTGGAGTTGCCCGAATGGTACAAAGACATGACACCCTGGGTGCGAGGCAACATCCCCCGCAACAATTCGAGCCAATCTGGTCGCACAATTAAATCCGAATCAAGGGTGACCAACCAGTCGTAATCTGTAGTGATAAACCACTCCAAAATATGTCTGCCCTGTTTGTCAGCCTTCTGACGTTCGGTATTCTGCTGAACGTTTTCGGTGTGAAACCATTTCTTCAAATCATCGATGCTGTAGTCCGAAGAATGGTCGTCGAAGATCCAGACGTCGTTGGAATCTATTGACTTGTTCAGGGCGTCCGCACATAATTGAACGTATCCAACGCGATTGTAGGTGGGAATGGCGACGGCTATTTTCGGAAAATTTTCAATATTAGGCATATCCGAACTTTTCCATACGTCTGAAAATCTTTTTATGGCTGTTCTCATGTGAGTACCCCCCACAGCGGTATGTTTGGGTAGTTTTTTACTAGAAATATCCCAAAAATCAAGCATTTTGAGATTATCTATATCAGGTTGGAAATTATTCGATATTCTCTTGAAACAATCATATCTTTGCTCATTGTTATTGGTAACATATATGGGAGCCCAGATAAAGTTAATCGACGGATATCGTGACATAATTTCAGTTGCTTCGTGGAACCAACTACAATAAGGCACGCCGCCCCAACCTTCCGTTAAAAAAACCCATGACGGCTTTTTATTTTGAAATTGTTTCAATTTAGAACATAACAAAGGATTTGAGACTTGACAATCTATAGCTATTCCTTTTTGTGTTGTCATCAATGCATAATCGGACGGTCTTACAGTGTTTTTGTTCACAACGAGTCCATTTTGAGGGTTGAATTTGTTTGGGTCTTGGTCTTCAAATGGTTCATATTTACGAAACTCGTGCCAATGGGTAAAGACGTGAATAAACTCAGAAGTAGAACCGTGTAAAAATCGAAAAGATGCTCGAAGTATACAGTTGTTTTCAAATTCCAATATTGTCTCTTGGTCAGCCCATCTCACCTGCTGATTTCCCCCAGAATCAATGGCAAACGTATGGCTCTTTGTTTGTTTGTGATATCCCTTGATAGTTGAAATCCAATAGTGGTATGTATGGCGCATATTAGAATCGCCAGCAAAAACTATCCATTCTGGAAAAGAACATTTTTGCCCTTTTTGATCAGAACTTTTGGCACTCGCCAAGTCTGACAATTTAATCTTTTTTAGCATTGGGCGGATAATTGAAGTGTTATGGGAATTTGTCACATCCTTAAGTTTTCCAATTGACACTGAGTCAATGCCCTCGCTTTTATTTTGAAGATATTTTAGATGATTCAATCGAAAAATTACAGACGATATCAATGTTTCAAAGTGTTTGTGCATGTCCATAGAACAATGAAACGTTTCCTTCATATTATTACGTAACGCATCGACATCAAAAGGTAGTGTCAAATAGGGTTTAATTTTTTGCAATATCTGTGCTTTATAATTTTCATCTTTTAAAGCCCTATGTAGAATGTTTGCTTGAATACCATTGTTCCAATCTTGGAGTTTTGGAGTGATGGTGACCCCGACGTTATCGATGGCATATACTTTGCCGGAAATAGTGTGACAGTTGGAAGGTCTGTCTGAATGTCCCACCAAATAATCTATAAAAAGCATTTTGAGTACCCTCTGTGATTGTAGGTTTTGACAATGTTTCGTTTGGCTCCAGCCTCTTTTCACAGATGGTTCATACTTGACTAAAATGCCATACAGTGGTAGTTTAAATTCCGGTGGAGTCTGTAACTGACTTGTTAGTACTGAAGCGTCGTCACATATGGACACTACTGACGGGACACCTATGAATAGTTCTGTGGCATTCAGAGCCATAGCCAGACTCCAATACAGCCATTCGTGCGCGACATTGTCCGTTCCAATTTTTAGGAATCCCTTGTCTGTTAAAAATTTATTGTACTTGCTCCATGTCTTGTCAAATTGTTTATGACTTCCTTCGTTTTGTAACAACGTAAACGCAGGGTTATCGGCGTTCGGTGGAGGGTGTTGAACTGTAAAATGTTCAATATTAGGCATATCAGAACTGTTGGCCCTATCGGCGTCGTCTATTATTGTATGGTGTGGTGTTTGAGGGTCGGCGTTCGGTGGAGGGTGTTGGACTGTGTTTTGTCGCAACGACTTGCCCTTTTTGTGTCGAACAACGTACCGACGACTAACATAGGCCTTCTTTTGCACAACGGCCTGCTCCCATAAGAAATGGTCGACAGGTTTGGACATTGGTAAGTTTGATAATAATACTTTTGCAAAATCACCTGTCATTGCATAGGCTACTGCTCCGTACGGCATACACTTGCCCGGAATAACGGTTCGCACAATTCGGGCATATTCTTTGGTACGATTGCCCCACGCTTTCAAACACACCGCCTCCTTATAAAAGGAAACAAATCCCTCCAAAGGCAATGTAGGGGGGAGTCCTGACGGCCATATGGCATCATCCTCTGACACAAAGCACCAGTCGGAACACTCCGCCGCAATCATCCTCCAAACAGTGACGTGGCCATCCACCACCCGTTTGGCGCCTTCGGGCCATTGTTGTGGACCGTATCCCTCGTCGAATGTGGGGCCGACAGTGGCCGTCTGTGTCCTCGAATGAACGGTCGTTGTCGTGAACGCAACCGGAGATTGAAAGTGTCGAACACCTGTAGTGAGCACATACAGATTTGGTTTCTCGAGTGACTTTTTCCTTATTTTTGATGACTTCAACGAGTTACTAGGCAGTTTCACAATTTCTTGTATTTCATCTTTGTGTGCAAAACATTCCCTCATTTTCGCTGGCTTGATATTGTGCCCCATGACCCACATGCCAGTATCTTTGCAATTGCCATGGTTGGTCATGTGCTTACTCGTTACCCATTTCACTTTGGACTTGAGTGGTGATTCATTTAACCAAATACCAATGGACACATCCTCACCTTGATAGTTGAACAATTTGTCAGAATTGTCCACGATATAAGTTGCCACTCCTTTGGATACAACATGGCCCACCGAGCCCAATGGGAATTTGGGATATTTCGAAGGCCTGTAATTATTTTCCGCCCATTTTCCCGAGCGTCGGACACCCCGTCCGTCTGCTACACGGCCGACGACCACATATTCGTCTGAATTGTAGGTCTTTTCTAAGTACGAACCGAGCGTATCAATACGAACGACAGAATCATCATCCGTTTTGACAAACCATTTGGCAGTTGTGTGTTCGAGACCCCATTTGTAACTGAACTTTACTTTTTGCGGCAAATGTCGGTACACATCAATATCAGGCATTCGAATAATATCTTTGTATTTGGCCTCTTCTTCTGCAATTTTCAAATCTTGTTTGGCGCATTCCATGTCCCATTTCGATTGCTCTTCCACGGAAGTAGGTTTCGCACGTTTACACGTCCGTTTTAGTCTGTCGTTAGGTGGTATTGGACAGCATACACCGACTGCAAAAAACACATTGTTATGTCCCGAAGCCCATGTTTCACGAATCGTTTGCCGCGTTTCAAATGCAGAACGACGTGACAAAACAGATACCATCACTTGCATTTCGCGTTTTGTAGAAGGGTCAGCAGTAATGTCGGTAGCGGTGTCAACAGGTCGCGTTTTTATATTAATTTTTGATATATTTTTGTGATTAGTCAACTGTATATGCAAATATAAACTAACACAGCCTATCAGAAGAATGAAAGTAAAAAGAACGTATTCAATTTGTTTCATACGATATACACATACAGTACAAAGTTTATAGTCATTTAAGTTCGACATAATCCAAACAAACAATCCATAAAAAGAGGAAACCAAAATGTCAGACATAGGTCGAAATGGAAAAGAGGCTGTTTACTGTCTGGAACATCTGTTGTACAGTATTCACGAAAGCAATTTACACAATACTGCTGCCATACTAGCACAAGAGACAGGACAATCTGTGTCTAATTTCGGCAAGAACACTGGCCATTGGACATTCCCAGTAGTCAAGCGTTTCTTATTTGACCGAGGAATGAAATGTACTGTAGCCAGCAGTTACGGACATTGGACACTGGACTCACTACACTTCATACAATCACATCCTGGACTTGTTGGCATCATTGACATAGACACATTGGCTAGTTTTGTTTACAAAAAGGGAACATGGCACAGCTCCAACGGTCAGAGTTTTACTTTTGAAAATGCTGTCGTTGTGCATAAGATGTGGACACCACTGCTACCATTTTATACCGCTGGGACTGCTTTTCATGTGACAGATGACAATACAGAATGGACTCGCTCTGAATGTCAGCCGTCCTCATGCTGGCGCGTGGAATCAGTTTCTTACAAGGACCGAGGAAAGACAGTGAAGGCACAGATGCGTCTTCATAAAAAATCACCAATCATGATGTCCAACAGTCACGAAATTGTGATATGTAGTCCAGCCAAAAACGGATGGGAAACCGAGACACTGTTGAATTATGAATGCATGCCAGTGGAAGAAGCAGCTGAAACCGCAGCAGCTATATTGATTGACCGATTGGTAGAACATATAGAACATTCCAAGAAAGGTTGGCCAGTTATGGCACATGCACTCTTTAGCGCTCTTCAACATTTAAATGGTCATATCAGACCTTGTAACTTTACCACAATGACTACCACAGAATCCACAATATTAGAAAAATACACTAAAGGATTAGACAGAAAAAGACAGAAAAATTAGTATTTGTTGTACACTGGTAAAATATCTCGAGGACTATGTTCTAAAAATTTGAAAATGTCCATAAATTCAATGGCTTCTTGCGCTTCATAGTTGCGCCTCATAAATTGACGCCGTTTGACAAAATTATGAAAAGCTATCACAGAAGGGAGGATGTTGTCAGACCGTACAGTGCGCCAATAGTGTATGTGCTTCTCGTAGACAGGTGCACCATAGACTGACAACATCGATTCTAAATATATTTTAACACGTTTTGTAACTTTGATGTGTTTGAGTCGTCGGTCATTGAGAGTTAAATACAACATGTGTGCGGTTTGGTGGTCGTCTTGTTGAAAGGCTGACCACATGACATCTGCAAAAAAATTAAAATCAGACTCTTGGCCTCGAATCAATTTGACAGTATTGTAAACACCAGCATCAAGGCGTTCGCTGAGTCCCTCAACACCAAACAAAGCACACAGCGCTTGGGTAGATTTTCTACTATTGATGAGAACATCTGCCAACCGGTCGTCATAGTCTGAGTGGAAAACACTGCATATTAAATATCGATACCATTTTTTAGGTCGTACGGGTTGTGCCGTTGCATCCAAATACAAGTGGACACCTTTGTCTGATAGTGTTCTCATAGAGACAAGGGTATTTGCTATTTATAGTCTCATTTTTCGGTGCTATAGTTGTACAAGAAGTAGCAATCATAATAACAAAGTTAACAAAGTGTAAAAAACATTCGATTTTTTGCCGGCTATTCCTGCATGGATGTGACACCATCGTGTCGCTGTGACACCATCGAGAGCGGCGATGGGCTCTGGTTTAAATGTGTAGTAGGGATGCTGAGGCACGTAATCGGACGGCGAATGTACTGGGGACTGTGAGCCTTTGAAGGATGGGTTTTTTTTCAGTGACGACATTTTATGGATTATAATAAACTTTTTAAATAGTATTAAAAATTACTTTGTGGTTTCAGGGTCGCAGAACCCGAAACCGCAGAGGGTAAAGGTTGCTGAGTAGGATTCAGAACAAAATATTTTAAAAGAATATGTTAAAAGTTATAGAATTCTATTGTGTGTGTGCACGACTCTTGGCGATCGAACGTGATTTCTTCCGATTTCTTCCAGTTTAATTAAATAGTAATGTTGTATTTTTGTATAAAATCATTCAGACATTTGCCGTTTTGTGCTTTAATAAATAAGACTGAGGGGCCGAATGCTAATTTGACAGAGGAAAGAATGTGCGACGCGTCTTGTGGATTCACATAATTCGGGACATTATCGAATTTTTCTACTATTTTACCCACTGATTCCTTATCACCGCCCGGAATGGCTCCCATTTCACTGTTAGGGTCAACTCCGTGATATATTAACCCCACTATCATATTCAATAACTTCTTAAATGTATTTAACATGAGAAGTGGTAAATCTCTGATAGTGGTGACGCCGTTTCTAATTTCCTGTTGATAACGTTGTCCCACCGTTTGAAGGAATATGCCTAAAAGTGCTCCCGTAATAAGTTCAAGGGTCGAATGGTACGCTACACCCATCGAATTGGTACCTGTAGCAGTGTTGAACAGGCCCACGCCTAATATCATCATAGACGTGAAGCTGAAGAAAACACCGATTTTTTTATTGTCAGTGTTGACAGTTGTAGGTGCTTGACGGGCAACATTAGTCACAATGGACATCACTAACATCACGTGATTCGATGGGTCGAATCCAGTTAAATAAGTCAATGTATACTTAAAGAAATAACGTAGCAAAATAACGAGCGTTGAATCAATGGCGGCTTTTTTGGCTAACTCTGTGCGCTCTTCTTTTGTTTCTGTGGTAATGAGACCAGGTATGAAATGAGCAAGATGCAGAAAGGGTATTTTCAACATCGTTTGATTAACGACATTTAACGTCTTAATAATAGAACCAACGACACCAGTGATACCGCCTCCAAACCATAAGATTGCCAGACCACCAATAATACAAAAGAATAATATAATATGGTCTTTACCATATTTGGTGCGCCATGAACTGAATGCAGCTTTGAAATCAGACAACCATTCCGACAATAACGTTCCCTTTTTAAAGGTCAATAAATTTGAAAATTGGCTTTGCATACGGGCGAAAATCCCAGAGTTAACAAATTCATCAGCAGCCTTTTGAAGGGTCTTTTCGTTCTCAAAAAACGCTGGCCCAAAGACTTCGTTGACTTTTTGCAATTTCTCAATTAGTTTTACAATCAACCGACGCTCCTTCAGGCATACTGTTCTTTTCTTCTTGCAATTTTTAAAAGATAACCGTAATCTATCAGTTTCTTCCGTTATGAAATTGCGCAATTCTACAACTTGTTCAAACGGAACTTTAGTCCAACCCATTATATCTGTTTTTAAGAAAGTTTTTAACATATCTTTCTTCTCCTTATCAGTTTTATGTTCTATAGTTTTCATGTCCTCTATCAATTGTGATAATTCACCATTGCCAAAAAGTGTGAATTGGTAAAACGACATTTGGTGAAAACGAGTCGATTTATATACACCCCAATTTTGTTCTGATAAATGGCGTCTTCGTAATTTTGTAGCCAATTATTTGGTCATGCATACACCTGTACTGGTCGCAAAAACTGTTTGCAAAATATTGTTCCATCAAAATTGAATAGAATCTTCTTGTCCAAAAATGGCCAGAACTGTTACAAAGAAGTACGTGTTGTAAAAATTATAACTGTCGTGATGTCGTGATGGTCGTGACGGTTAGTGGTGGTGAAGCCCAACAAAAACATAATCCGACGATTCTTCCGTCGTCGTTGGTTCTTTTGTCGTTGGTCCTTCTAACTCCACCGACGATCGTTTGCGCTCCTCGCGCAAGCTGACCACCTTTGCCTCGAGCGTGGCGACCAAAGCTTTCAATTTTGGAATATAAACTGCTAGTTTTTTCTCAATTGCGAGCTCATAGTCTAATTCTTTTTTGTTTCTTAAGCATTGCATCATCATCGCTGTCTTAGTGCGAGTTGATTCCCAGGGTCGCACGTTCGACGTCCGGTGCTGAGCGCAGCATATCGTGGGTTGTACATGGGTTTTGGTAGCGCACTGCATTTGTTTGTTCTTCTTACAGAGCTATTAGTATATTAGTGTGGATGGGAAATGGAAAGTATAGACACTTTTTATTCTGAATTGCAAGAATTGCGGCGAGGATTTGCTTAGGTGTGTGAGAATATGTCCTGTTAGAATAACAAAATACAGATCACAAAGTGACAAGTGGACTCCTGCCAAACAATATTATATTGGAGCAAAACGATTAGAATAGAATGGAGTATGATTTTTTGGAAATTCGGGTAAAACAAATCTGAAAAAAATCTGAAAAAAAAATTCCCATATCCGTAACACATATACTGAAAATATCTTGCATACAAGAAAAGTTGAGACCAAAAAATGTCGGAATTCCAATCTACCATCAATTTCTGTGTACCTATTTCCATTATGGTAGTGATTTGTATGGTGTTTTCTTCTTCGTATGACATTGTCCCAGAACGCCATGTTGCGATATGGACACAATTCCAGCGGGTCAAAACAAAAGAAACCAGCGAACCAGGATTTTATTTCAAATCCCCATTAACTAAAGGGATTCATGTTTTCACTGGGATTGACAAAGACGAAGTCCCATATACCTGTGGGACATTGGACGGCATCATGTTTAAAGGTGTTGTGGCCATTTCAAACCAACAAATAAAGGGAAAGACGATCTCAACATACCTCAAACATGGCAAAAAACCAGATGCTTCAAATATCTACGACATGACGGAATTTCTCATGCAAAGCATCTGTGCCAAAATGACTGCACGTGAATTTCTTGTTGATAGATTCACGCAGGTTGACGACTTGTTATATGCTGACCTGGTCGAAGCTCAGCTTGCAGCCGATTCTGGTCTTTTAATCGTGCCCGGTAAGGTCAAAGTGTTTAAGCCAATACCCACAAACTCTGACATTGCGAATATTATCAAAAAAGAAGCAGAACATCGGCAGTCAACCAGAACTGCCGATGAACAGCAGAAACTAAATAAAAAAATGGCTTCGTTGGCGGCTGCAAGTCAGGAAGCCGAACAGCAACTCGCAAGGGACCGTAATAAGGCAGAACAGCAGCGTATCACTGATTCACAAGAAACGGAACTTGAACGTAAAAAACGCTTGATCAAAGCCGAAAAAGAAAGAATGTCAATTCAACATGAAATGGATATAGCTAAATCTAAAAAAGATAACGATATTGTTATTGCAAAAGCGAAAGCTGAAAAGAAAGCTGGTTTGGAAATGGCAGCTATGAATGAGGTGTTGCTAACCGATGCATATTTGAGAGAGAAAGAAATCGAAGCAACTTCAAAATTGAACAAGGTTTTCTATGGTGATAATCTGAAACATGTTTTTAATTTGCATCGACAGAATTAAAAAAAAACTCTAATAAAAATCAGGGAAAGCCCTGAATGAAAATAAATAAAAAATATATAAGCTATAAACTAAACAAAAAGTCCTTTGAAATGATCTGGGAGTACGATTTTCATCTCTGGACCCATAACTATGGGCTAAAATTTAAGAAACGTTCCTCTGATGACTACTACATAAAACGCTGCCAATGCGTCCGACCATTCTGAAACTGACTATTACGCAAAGACATGAAACGTATAGAATCCAAAGGATGAGTGCAAAATTGATTATAAAATGGGTTATTCAATGAATGGACGTAACATGCAATATGTTTACATTGTTTTCCCTTTAAAAATCTCGAGCCATTGGGCCCGCCGCATGTATAACATCGCCATTGGTCCATTGTATATGAAATAAACCCTGGGACCGAATTAGGATATTTCACCCGAGCTCTTGTTAATTGACCAAATAATGGCAATGGGTCTCCTAAAGGCGTTGTCACAATTAAATCGTATACATTTTGACCTATTACGCGGACGTGCCTGGTTACAAAATCAGACGGACCACGAATTAATAAAGCTGCGCCTTCACAATGTTTACACATTTCAGAGGATGCCACACGCCGATACACAAAGTCTGGACACGTACAAGACCAAACAGGCGAATTGTATTCGAACCTATATCGAACTAAATACTGTGGCGAAGATCCATATTTAAAATAATCAGTCTCAAAACATCTAGTTACGTGGTCCAAACGAGTAAATTTTTTTCCACCAGACAAAGATGGATCGCCGACCGGACCCCGATGGCGACGAGCAATTGTACGTTTAATCAAACGAGACATTTATAAAATAACGCTGCCATTAATACTTACTTTTTGAAATTGTAAAAAAGAGCAACCTTGTCCGCAACGTGTGCATAATAAACATATGCCATTAGTCATGCACACGGAGAATGCCAAACAAGTATCGACTTATGTAGAGGCGATTTCTTTCTTAAAACGGGTAGTCAAATCATTTTGTTATGTATTATGGAATAGAAATGGAAAAATTCTAATTAAATAGGTGTGAAAGGCCGAAATTCAGAGAATACACTTATAATGCGCGTCTTGGGCCCATTACTATCGTAGTTTTTATAATGATAGTAACAAAAAATCGGATTTTTGTTACTATATACGAAGATATTGAAAAGTATCAAGCGATTTCTGTTAAATACAATGGCTTCGTTCATCCTAATGTTGATGTCAGTGCCTATTGATTATATCTTTTGCAGCTAATAACGCTAAGTAATAAAACTTCATGTTCATTCTATTGTTACTCTTAAGAGGTATTTTCGCTTAAGAGGTATTTTCGCTTGGCTTTGGTTTCCAATTGTCCAAGTCGTGTCAACATTAATCTACGGAGTGTATGAAGTTCATCTCTTTGCACTTCGCGCTTTATGTTATACAACTCGATGGCATCTAGTTCTTGTTCCATTTGTGTACATTCTACCCAAATATGAGAATACTCTCTAGTTGATGTGGATATCTTATAGAGGTCATGACAATTTGTTAGACGAAGATAGATTTTTTTTATTTGGTGGTATTGAACATCGAATTCTTCTAAATGTTCCTTTTCCATTTGTATTCTAACATTTATATTCTAAAGTAAATACTCAAAAATGGAACTTCATGATGCAGTTTTTCGTGCTGATTATGCGCTCTAGGCGGTTCCTTCCGATTTTTGGGATACATCTGGGTCGTATAAGTTACGTGCTTTTCGACCCGATGTGTTTTATTAAATGAACACTTTGGCACTAGAATCGTCACACTTTACTGGACTGTCTCGTTAAAATTCCAGTTTTCGGGACATGTCAGGGACAGACATGACATTAATTGTTGCAGTTGCAGCACTCCGCATCGTATTTGGTGCATGTTTTTTTTGATGACCTCCACTTTTGTCATTATTATCCCCACACGGGTTCCCACATCTATCATTCACTTCTTTACCAATTTCCCAACAACATGTTATACACGCACATAAACAGATATCAACCATTTTTATATTTTATTTGTACATTTAAATACAGTATAATTGCAACTTTGGTAGCACACTGGGCAATTCGCTAAAGAACTCCTTTTTTATAACCGCGAACGGTAGACAATATGATTTGCCCATTTTTGTATCTCTTCTTCTAAAAATGTTTGACATTGGCGGCTGGACCACTGATAGACTATCTTGGTGGGTTTGTATAAACTAGTGCTCAGTGCTTTCATTGCACAGCGCACAATGTTCTTGTCACTATGTTTCAAATAAGGTATTATTTTCTCTGTATCCATATCAGAGGTCAATAAAGCAAAACCTTCTTCTGATGGCAGCAGGTTGTAGGACAATGTTGTGGTCAGCACTGCAATTTTGTGAGTAGGTCCCATTTCCCCCCCATGCCATAGTGCTCTCATGTTCCCAATTGTATGCCAATACAACCGACGGTCACCTTGGACATTATTTATATCAATAACAATCTCATTGTCTTTTGTAAAGACATGACACTCAACATTCATGTAGTGCATGTCATGACACCATTGTAATGTCCATTTCCAGTGTCCTGATTCTCTGATGTCAATGTGTAGTGTTGTGCACAAATCCACAAATCGTTTTTTTGTCAAACTTGCAGTCTCTGCTGCATTGAGTACCACTGATGACCAGTGCCAATACTCTGGCACCGGGGGTGGATTCTCAATAGCAGGTTGCCAATCAGGATAGCGTGCAGAGACCGACTGATGGTCAAACGTCTTAGGAAACCCAAGTGTCTCTCGTTGTTCTGCTGACAGTGTTGAGACAAAGTGTTCCAAATGTCCATAGTACATTTTTTGTGTGAAACCACGGTTCCATTGTTGAATACCTTGGGCATCGGCTCGTCTCCAGGCCAAGTTATGAACATGACGCACCTGACCTTCATTGACAGGTCTTCCCCTGTGCCATGTGTCAAGTCGGTACAGGAGGACATCACCTGGTTTAAAGTGGGGGTATTCTTCGCGTTTATAGCAGAGTTGGCGAATATCGGCAGCAGTACCAGACATAACCTTTTCTGCATCAATTCGATTGTTGACAAACGGCCACTTACTTATTCCTGGCATATGTGTGAAAGGCCATTGGTACACAGGGTCGTCGGGACCTTGACGTGCAACAACAGCTGTACCACCACCAGTTTCTCTAGTGTCTGAATAGTAGACAATGGCAGCAATGACTTCTGGTACATACCAATTTTTGGGTGGATGTGCCCAATAATGATTTCCCCAATCCATGTGTATCCGTTGGTCATTATTTGACTGATTGTTGGTGGCAGTTTGACCGTATTTGGCCCAGGCTACCGACTGTGTCAAACGAATGTCTGTGGTTTGTAGATAATGTTTGACAATGGCAATGAGCTTTGGATGTACTGTGACCTGATTAAGTGCAGGGGTGCACGGAAATGTGCCACGACCATCCGAACCAAAATCTTGAACAGGATTTGTATCACCAGGGTCGAACAAGGTCTGCATTTCCAACCGAGCATCGGAAACATCAATGAAATCACGTAGAATGACATAGCCTTGTTCCCAAAGTGACATGGTTGACGGGACCGTGCTTGCTTTTGTAGTCAATATTTTAGATTTCTCTGCATCAGAGCAGAATAAAAAGCAGACACAGCACAAGAGACAGCATCTCTTGATGCAAAATACCGTTTACAAATACGAATAAATCCCGACCAAAAGTCATCATAGATACAAACACTACTTTTTAATAGTTGCTCTAACATGTTTAATTCTGAAACGGCTTGCCAATTATCAGTAAAACGTCTTACTATAGCTACTGCATCACTGTATTTGGTAGCATGTTGTGCATACCATCGTCCAATGGATGAGGGTCGTTCTGACCAAGATGATTTATAAGGAGAATTTCGTAAATAAAGTTGCAAGATGTCAGGTGACACAGTACGATTTCCGTTGTACAGAATGGCGACGTGTTGTGGACAAGGCAACGATGTACAGTCAGTACATTGTCGAAGTTTGTGGATGTTCCACTGACAACTATTGCAAGTACCTTGGACTAAAGTGCCACCAACGTGAGTGATGAGGCAGTTAATATTGTAGGTGCCAATGCCTGTATCACCAGTGTGTGGACAGTGGTGCCAGCAGTGCGGACATGCCATAATAGTTTCTACTTTACATTCAATTAACAAAACAATATATTCGGCAATTACGTGTTAACTGCCATGCCGGTTAATGCATATGCGAAAATAATCCATCCTAAAAATGATTTCGAGGTCAGTGAATTACAAGTGTAAGCCATTTCAATTTTACGATTGAATGATGGCGAATTTTCAGCTGTAGCATAGTACAATTGAAAGAACTGAATGAGTCCAAAACTACAGTACAAAATTGCAATCACGATTACAATAATATACACAAATTCAGGTGGTTTGACAGCACCGTCTGAGACTTCCAGTGTGTACAGAAATTGACGACCAAGAATAATCCAGACACCAGACATGGACAACCACCCTGTGAAGTGTGCAGTCCAAGCCATGGCCATGTTGGGGCGGTCATATTTTAATTGTTCTGCTATCAATCCAAGCAACATTGTAACCACTGTCAAAAAAGCAATGCCGATGATAACCAGACGGTCACAAATACCAAGAACCAGTGCAATGGCGATTTGCATCAAAGTAGCCGAGATGCTATACTCAATCATTCTCAATGTATTCGTGCCGTACTTGTCGACTTCGGTTACATAATTTTCACGGACACATTGAAACCCACAAATCGATAACTTCCATTCTGCCATTGATACTGCTTGGAAGATAAAAGACAACAAATGAAAGACAATGACTAACCACCACAGTGATAATGTACTTGTTGTATTGACAACACGATAAACACAAAATTCGTCAGAGACTTGAAATGTAGAAATAGCATTGGTAGGTACAGCACTGGTACAATTGGTGCCTGTCACATTCACCCATGGAGCAGCTGTTTCGGTCAGTGAAAAGAGATTGTCTTTGTTGTCATCGACTGCCCACAATATGAAAGTCACTACTGTATTGAGCAAATGAAACAAAGCCGCTGACCAATTCGCAGACCAAAAAACCGGGGCAGAAACACACGGACAGATTTTTTCTTGACATGATGTTTTTTTTCTGTAGTTACCCCAAGAACATGTCATTTATTTTAGGAATATAATGTTTTATACTGACATTTTGTTATCTTCTGTACAATGAATCGTGACCGCAATTTTACATCATTGCATGAATGTGTCAACCCTATCTATCACAAGGCTTGGGGTCATTGTGTTACTGTCAAACATGCCATTGATGTGTCATTTTACCAAATCGAACAAAGAGCATACAGGATACATTCCAAATTTGGATATCTGAACATAGTCGTACCGAATCTGCGTGCTCACAACGAGATACTACAGTACTTGTATACATTTTTCCTACGTTTTACTGGTACTACTATTTCAGTTGTTGTTGGGTCTGCAAAAAGAAATCGCCATGACATTGTGGTCAAATTTGTACCACTGACTAGACACAAACCGAAATATGCAATTCCGGTGGGTTGGTGTGATAACATCAAAGACTATACTTGGCAACAGGTCCTGGACAATGGACAGCACTATTCGAGTTCGTCGACAGATGTGTGGCCACCACATGAATACAAAATACGAGCACAAATTGAAAAAGTAGAGATACTTAAGAAACAGGTAGAATTACAGAATGGTCTATTGAATTAATCTAGATTTGGTTGCTCTGGGTCGGCGCGTCTTCTTTTCCTACTTGTCCTTTTTGTCGAAGCTCTTTCCAGTTCACGTTTGCTGCGAATGATGATACTTGCCATTGACCTCATATCTGTGGAGGTTGCACTAGCTTGCATGTTTAAACTTCGATGAGTATTTTGATGCATTCGCATACAAAAGTTGCTGGTCTCGTCAGTCAATTTCAAAAACCGGAGAATAACTTTTGTGTCAATGATATATATTTCTCGGACATATTCTTGCTTTTTATCGTAGCGAATAAAAACAGTCACTGTGTTTTGACGACCTAAACCATGGAATATCTCTGCATAGCGTACCATATCAAACCACATACTGTCTTGACCCTTTTTAATTTCTATATGAGTGTTTGCATTGTGGGCATCTGACCAGCGTTCGCTTACACAATCCCATCCAAGCAAATTGCAAAATGATTTTTCGTAGCCATTTTTGGGAATCACCCAGGAGCCCGTCATTTCATCTATCTTGTTCTTACATTCTTCGGTAATAGAGTGAATTTGAGAGTTCATCAATTCCTCTTCTGTTACTGACATGTATTCAACTACATTATTGTCTAATGTGGATCGCTGCAAATCCAGCTGCTCGTCGAATTGAGTTTTGACACAAATGTCCCTATAAATACAGACGTATGTCCAACAACATGTCTTTGATTTCAGAGAACCCAATACGTCACAACTGTCCTGAGAGCAGGGATGGTTCACGATATTGGACAGCAGAATCCAACTGTCATCTCAAGTTAAATGAATGGGAAGTCTCGTTTGTTGATACCAACAATGGTTTCGACAAGTGGATGAACAAATATGGTTCGTCAGTATTGATGTTTGATTGCGAATGGTCACATTGGGACAAAGGCATTGGTATTATTCAATTTGCAACGCTTCCATCTACGCACAAAGTCTTGGTGGTAGATTGTACAGGACAAGTAGACCTGGCAAAGATAAAGAATGTCTTTGTCAATAACAGAATGGTCGGTTGGGCAATTGTAAACGACATCAAGCATCTGGGCCTCACAGAAACCAACCATATTATTGACATACAAGCTGTCCCCAGTCATAAGAACCGAGAAGAGTCACCGTTTACACTCCTGAACAATGCAGACAAAAGTCGTATTGAAGCATACCAACCGATGGATCGACATGGGAATCCGCATCATAATCAGTGGAGTCTCGATGATATGGCACAGTGTCTTCTGGGTCACGATGTCAAAGTTCCAATTGGAAAGCACCCTAATTGGAGTTCGAAGAACTGGAAATTAAAAGATAATGATATTCACTATGCAGCCAATGATGTCATTGGTGTTGCCTACCTTTACAAACACTTGGAATATATCTACGAGGCAACAATCCCACTTACCTTTTGACCGCAACTATATAGGTGGCCTGTACAAAAACAAATGTTACCATGTGATGACATATTATACACTATATGTGATTATTTGTCCTATACTGACTACTTGTCCTATTCAATGACTCTGTTCCAGCCTGTCTTGAAAATATCTCGGTCAAAAAGATTTGAGTGGTGTCGGTCTCGTGTGAGTATACCACTGGAATTGAAATGTGGATGGTGTTCCGATGTCACGTGTGAACGTCAGAGAATGTCCTGCATTGAATTGGAACCTATTTTGAAAAGTCGAATATTGTCCAACTACTGTGCGATTCATACTCGACAATACTTTACAGTCGATTCACTACTGGAGTTGCTGCAGCCGTGACCTGTCCAACCCGGTCAAAAAAGGTCAACTTATATTTCAAGATGTAACCAGGACAAAAGTATTGCTTGTGCGCCTCTACCAGCTCATTCTATAATTTAAGGATATAAAAGGGCAATGGTGTGAACAAAATGCCCTTTCGTCAATTTCAATATTCCGAAGGTGCAAAAGCATCCAAAGCTGCAGTAATTGCTGCGGCAGTTCTTGGTTCTGTTCCCACAACCGCGACAAAAAACACACTCATACCAAACACAGGCAACGCCCTACATTCAGTAGCAATGGCTGTAGGTGGTTTGGTAGTGGCCGGAGGTGGGCCAGAAAAAAATAAAAAAAAGAAAACATTGCGTCAGACCTCTACAGGAAGAATTCATTGATTACATGTATAAACATTCGTTGATTACATTATAATTGAACTTTTATTTAACATTATGAATAAAGCTCTAAACTTCACACCTTATCGTTTGCTAGAAGACAATAATGTCAAGCGATGACCAGTTTTTGGTTTATGTTGTACTCTTTTCACTGATGTTTCTCATATTTTGCTACTGGATTTGGAAACTCTTTAGTTGACATTTGCATCTTTCGGGCGTCCAATGACGAACATGACATTACTATCTGCTTCACGACATTCGTGTAGCAAATTAGACATACGGTCAATATCCATATATTCTTAGATGTTGTATTCTTTTTATAGCTATAAACTTCAAAGACTTTGTATGTCCTGCGAGCGGATTTTATTTTGAGGTTGGAAGCAACCTTCATTCCCAAATCTCTACTTACGAAAATACTAAATTTTATAAGTTATACATTTTCATAGTATAAATATACAACTTTTTTATAGAAATGGCGTCTATCTTACAATGGGTTTTTAACCCACAATGGGCAACATATCCAAAGGAGCTTCCTCAGGTGAATGTACTGGAATGGAATGTTGTGCAGAATTCTATAGAGTTACAGGAACTACTTCAGAAACCATTTATAGTGGATGGCTCTCTTGAGTTTTTGTACATAGACAACCTCCCCTTTTATAAAATAACGTCGGACAGTGGCGTCGGACTTGGTAGATCCTCGCAAAATGCTTCCAAAACGATCCCACTTGTGTGTTTCCATCTGGAAGCGTGGTCAAGCATAAACCCTTACTTATTGGAGTACTTTTCCAAAACAGAGTATACTGGATTAAATTCACAAAAAGGAATAAAGCAGAAAATTATCGAGAAAACGTATAAAAAATTGGGCATGACTTGCAAAAATTGTAAAAAGACAATGCCAGTCATGTTTGCTGATGTCATGACATCGTTAAACAGAGCCTACGAAAAAATTTTGGATCTCTCCGAATCCGCAACACTTACGGTGGACGAGTTTAAGGAGTTTCAATCTCTAATAGCACCATTGTCTTATTTGAACGTTTATGATGTTGCGCTACGAAAGCCGAAGGTTGGCGTTTTAAAGGACTCGAAGGACAAGACTGTTTTACCATTTGAACGCAGCACAACCTACTGGTTGCCGTCCAGTGTTATGTTTCCATACGGTCAGGCTGAAAATTGGCTGCTGGGGGACTGTGCGAATTGCGTCCATGCCATATACGACAATAAATATGTTGATTTTGTACGTATGGATGGGCGTTCTATTTCCGTCGAATCTCAAAGCTATGCGGAGAGCGGGTCATTGGTCGAACAACCGTGGGTCGGTGTTATTTTTGAGCAAGTTCTGACGTGCAAACTCGAATTCACCAACATTGGTCAGAACATTGTTATTGGCTCTATGGTACAGCAAGAAACTGCGACCGGTCGAGTTGTTTTTAGCACTAAAACTGCACTATTTGTATCTGTAATCTCTGGAAACTTTGAAACAGTTTCCACTACATTTAATGAAATAACGATGACTCCATTGACCGTCTCTGAGGTGGACAACGCTTCAAAACGTCTGCGCGGTAATAACCGCGAAGGTTGGCATTTTAAAGGACCCAAAAGACTCAAAGGACAAGACCAGTTTTTATCCACGTATAACTTTGACGATTACCAGCAAAACGTAATAGATAAAATGTCTCAACGTCATACGCTATTAATTAATCATTACATGGGCACTGGGAAAACGCTGACCACCATTGCGACGCTTATTTATTTGCGAAAGTACGTCAAAGACCCCATTCGAGAAGCGTTCATTGTCATTCCGAACTCGATTCGTAGCGATTGGGAACTTGAAATGACCAAATGGGGTATTATGACGCGACACGACATTGAGCGCGGAACCCGAGGAATGCTGTACGTATCGAACAGTCCGGGTGGTCTCAATGTTCACATTTGGAGCTATGAGCAAGCAATTTCTAATTTATCGAACGAAGATTATGATTACTGGGACCGTATGTCTACTTCGGTGGTCGTATTTGACGAGGCGCACCGCCTGAACACCATAAAGCAGGATGTTTTTAGAGATGTAAATTTATCAAAGCTGTCGGCAGAGACACGAAATACGTATTCAATAAACATGAAGAAATTCATACGGATGCTCGAAGTCGCAAAAGGCGCGCGCTTTATGCTAATGCTTACGGGCACGCCCGTGTGTCAGCGTTTATTCGACGTGTCCCTGATGTTGAACACACTGTCCACAGTCGAGACAGGCCGGCGTATTTTTCCTACGAACCCTACGACTTTTCAGGTTGAATATTTGTACTTGGACCAGATTAAGGCAAGAGAAGCTCGTTTTGTGGGCACGCATTATAAGCCCATATGGGGCGGTGTTCTTGGCGTAATGATGGATATGGGACTGGGAGTTTTGTGCACTGCTTTTCTTGGACCTGCGGGAGGTGCTGTGGCCTTTGGTGGTTTGAAACGCATCCAACGTGGTATGAAAGAATCTGAAAAGGCCCTTGCCGTCACAAAACCACTGGACAATCAAATTTTGTATCGTGTTCATGAACAGTTGTTGCGGGATGTTCTTGGCTCTTATGTCGATTATTTTAACAACGAAGATTTCGAATCTTCCGCAAAGAGATACCCGTACAAAGTGTTGCGGGTCGAAAAAGTAGCTATGAGTTCCTATCAGATACTACTGAACGCCTATATTCATTTTCATGCCGCCAGTGGTGCAAAAATGATGGGCGCGTCTATTATTGACCCTCGCGTATTGGATGCCGCGTCTGTAGATAAGAATGCGCTCAACGAGCCAAAGTTGGAAAATAAAATGCGCGTATATTTTAGACGTTTGGACGGTAGATTGTTTGACGATGTAACCGGGAAGAAATATCTGTCAGATATAGTTGACAACATACAAACTCTGTACAACGTAAATATTGGCATGAAAGAAATTAAAGGCAAGTTGTACGTCGTGTCGGACCAAAAATTTGTTTTGAATATCTTACGTTTTAAAGTGTATGTGAAATCATCGGCACAACTAGCAGACGTCAATCAAGAAAATGTACCGGGGTGGTTTTCAAGGGAAAACGGGAAAGTAGTAGAGGCCATGGCGAGCCAGTTGAGCGAACAAGAGCGAAACAGGCCTTTAGTCAAGTTAAAAGGCGAACCCGTGGGCATATTCATAGATTCGGAAAGATGGTATTCACAAGATGCGGTAGAAATCACATTCGTTGAAGACCGGCATGTCATGACTGTGGGACCTTACCCAAAGCCAGACAAAACCTGGGGATTTCTGAAAGTAGTCTTCGAGACAGCGTCGGAGGCGGTGGTTTGGCACGATAAACCACTTGAAAAATATACTGTCAAACATATAGACAATGCTCCGCAACGCGTGTTGCAATGGTTTCGGAAAAAATCCAGCAATGTTAAGGAGGTGAATTGGTTCCAGCGCAAAACAATGTCCGAGATAGATCCTAAAGACCATTATGAGGTTGTTCCAATTATATCGTTTAACGATGAGCTGCTTAAACACAAAATGTCGGCAGATATTGTTGATATTCTCAATGCCGAACCGGAGGAAGAAGAATACGTATGGAAACGGCCAAAGACAATTCAAGAGCGTTTTGAAAACGTCCCTATTAAGAAAAAGGGAACAAAACTGTGGTGTCTTTCTCCGGGACTCTCTGAGACGGTCTTTTCAGAATACGAAAGAGTCGTCCGTCATCAAAAATGTACGGGGTATCATAAGCCGCCCGTGGACAGTTTCGAAGTGAGAGCGTCCATAGCCCGAGAATTTGCAGAAAATTGGGCCAAAGCCGTTGACGAAACCCAGCTATTGAGGTTGGGAAATATAGCTCCTTTTCCCCACTGGCCTCCCAAGTGGGAAATTATGTATGAAAAATATCTCATTCGAGGCCACAATTGCCCAGGGACAAAGATTGTATCCTACAGGAACGGAATACCGGAAGTAGCTGAAGTCAACCCCAATAAAATTCAATGGGAGCAGGGCGTCTCGGTAATGCCCCCGCGTTCGGTCGTCTATTCTCAGTTTAGCGAAGGAAGAGGTGGTATTTATAATTTGGGCACGTTTTTGCTCCAACACAACGCTGTCCAGTACGTGTATAGAAAACAAGCGGGAAATG
>Ga0233426_10000436_pt1 | contig 45005 bp, 36 predicted proteins | sample SI_118_April2016_6_FD_179875 | JGI IMG/M metagenome (GOLD analysis project Ga0233426, IMG submission 179875) | Seawater microbial communities from Saanich Inlet, British Columbia, Canada - SI_118_April2016_10_MG | ecosystem: Environmental > Aquatic > Marine > Inlet | place: Canada: British... | reverse complement strand
TGGGCAGAAATTTATTACCAAAAAGAATTAGAGTGGCGAGCCACCTGGGCCAGGTGTCGCATTTCAGAAAAGGCATTTTGGATTCATCCAAGGAGCTCCGCGACTCCGCCGAATAATCTATGACCTAGAGAGGAATAACAATGATCACAGGGCAATGCGAATGCAGAAAGGTGAGATTTGAAATTCATGGCGAGATTAACGACTACAGTCACTGCCATTGCAGCCAGTGCAGACGAATGCATGGGGCGGCTTTCGCCACCTTTGGCGGGGTAAAAAAACGAGATTTTAAGTTTATTTCTGGCGCTGATGAAATTACTCATTATGCTTCATCTGATGACCATGACCGGTTATTTTGTCGTGCTTGCGGTTCCAATATTCTGGTGGACTTGGGTGCTGAGCCCGATGCGCGCTACGTCGCCATGGGTGTAATTGATGGTAATCCAGAATTACCTGAGGGATACCACATTTTTGTTGGTTCCAAAGCGCCTTGGTACGCCTTTGATAATCCGGGCGAGCAGTTCCATACGGCTCCGGAAGAATAGATCTGAACCTTGTAGAGGAGATATGTGATGACACTAACCAACAGCCGCAAAATAGCTAAGCCGGGCAAAATAGCCCTTTTGACAGTGTGGAGCCTATTTATACTGGCATTAGGCGCTAACGTCGATAGTGATTTTGTGGTTAACAAAAGCTTTGCTGCCAGTGACCAAAGTCCTGAGTTAGTGCCTCTAGATAAGTTGCAGTTGGCGGGTGAGAATCTTGGAGAGTTTAGTCCATATCTACCCGACCGAGGCGATTTAGTTGCCAGAGGAGATGATGTTTACTACACCCAAGATGAGAATCTTGGCATCGGTGTCTGGGAAAGTAAGCCTGGATCAATGACTTATGATGATCTTCAATATGACGAACTGATGCTGGTACTTGAAGGTCAATTGATCATGACCGCGGTTGGAGGAGAGCCACAATATTTCAACAAAGGCGATGGCTTCGTTCTTCCCATGGGTTGGTCTGGTATGCTTGCGGTAGGAGAGGGGGGTGTGCGGAAAATTTGGGTTTCATACATGGGAGGGATTAAGGGAGAGTAACTCAGTGATGACCACCTACTGTGGCCATTTAACAAATACAAAATTAGGGGTAAGAGTATGGTTGTCAAAACAAAAATTATAATACTAAGCTTTTGTCTGATCTTTTTGATAAGCGCATGTAATCAGAGGGAAACATCGGACGGGGAAAAAGCTCTATCAAATCAACCTTTAATGCCTGAAGACGAGGTTTATTGTGACAACTTCAGCGAGGAGGGTATGGCACTGTTCGGTGATTTACACGTGCATACAAGATACTCTTTTGATGCGGCAGCCAATAGCACCGGAGCAACTCCAGAGGATGCACACCGTTATGCGCGTGGAGAAGAAATTCCAATTTTTCCGATTGATGATCAAGGCGTTGCTATTGGTAGAACCAAAATAGATCGTCCTTTAGACTTTTTAGCGGTCACCGACCACGGTGAATTCTTAGGTGAGAGAGCACTGTGCCGTTCTAGTACCTCGCCAGTGTATGAAACGCAATTTTGTCGGACTTATCGGGCCGACGAGCGGCAGGGTATGGTGATGTTGTCTACGGTGATAACCACAGAGACTCCGCAGCGCATTCCTGAAATTTGTGGTGTAGATGGCGCTTTATGTCGTGATTATGCCAAGTCCCCTTGGGAGGATATTCAGGCGGTGTCAAATAAAGCTAACTCCCCTTGTGAATTCACCAGCTTTATTGCCTATGAATACACAGGTACGCCTGGTGTGAGCAATTATCATCGCAATGTTATTTTTAGAACTCATTCAGTACCCAACTTGCCTGTAAGCTATATTGATGCTCCCATCGACAGCAAACTCTGGAGTGAGCTTGATAAAAGCTGCAGAGTCGAGGACGGATGTGATTATCTGACTATTCCTCATAATACCAATTTAGCCAATGGGCGCATGGCGCCTTATATGCAGCTAGAAGATAGTCTAGATGCCAAACGCGGTTATGCTGAATTACGCATGAAACGTGAGCCGATCATGGAAATATTTCAGCATAAGGGTGGCTCCGAATGTATCAACGGGCTAAGCACCGTTTTTGGCGCTCCCGATGAATTATGTAATGTTGAGGCTGTTCGGCAACTGGGAGAAACTAAAATTTATCTCACGCCAGATGATAGCGCTCCTGGCCAGCAAATATCGCTGAAAACCGTGTCTCAGGTCACGGAGCAGTGCGAACCTGGACAGGTGGGGGGTAACGGTATGGTAGGCGCCGGCTGTGTTGATGCTACTGATTTTCAACGCTCAGCACTTCTGGTAGGTCTAAAGGAAGAGCAGAGGGTTGGCATAAATCCAATTAAATTGGGTGTTATTGCCGCTACTGATACGCATTCTGCTAACGCCGGTGGTGCCAAAGAGTCAGAATGGGTTGGCGCAGTCACTGGCGAGGCGACACCTCAAGAGCGCTTACAGCCGGGTTTGCTCACCAGTGGTATTGACGGCAACCCCGGTGGGCTCGCTGGCGTGTGGGCAATGGAAAATACCCGCGATGCAATTTTTGATGCCATGCTGCGCAAGGAAGTATTCGGTACATCGGGTCCAAGGATACGACCGCGCCTTTTTGCCGGATGGAATTTTGATCAGGATATGTGTGAGCACAATGACATGATTGCGCGCGCCTATGCCACAGGGGTTCCCATGGGGGGCGATTTAGTGAGCGTTTCTGAACCGCGGCTACCGACATTTTTGGCCTATGCCGCCAAAGACCCCGAGGGTAGTCAACTTCAGGCGCTACATCTCATCAAAGGTTGGATCGGTGAGGATGGCAGTATGAACAATGAGGTCATTTCTATTGCTGAGACACAGTCAGGAGCTGATAGTTTGTGTCGTGTGTACGTGGATGAAAACTTTGATCCTCGTCAGTCCGCTTATTACTATCTTCGCGCGGTAGAGCCGCCAAGCCCGAGATGGCATACCTATGATTGTAAGGTAATCGCGGAGGATCAGCGGCCCGCAGTATGTATCGATAACAGTTATCCAAGTGACATTGTTGAAATGGCTTGGACTTCACCCATCTGGTATCGAGGCGTTGATTTTTTACCAGAGTAACCTACTAAACTGAGCAAGGGGCCACATTGTATGACCACCAAAACGTTATCTTTTGCAGGGGTTGAATTAGATTTTCGTCAAGTCGTCAAGCTCATTGTGTATGCCTTGGTGGTGGTTAACTTTGTATTTTACATTCGCAATGATTGGGTCATCGCCGGGCACACACTATGGAGTGGCAGTTCGTTTCTAGATATTTCTCGAGCATTCGCCACTACCATCGATCTCAGCGCATGGCTTATTTTACTATTGTTGTTAGAACTGGAGACCTACTGGTTATCTGATGACGCTGTATCGTCTAGGACCTGGGCGATTATTCGTGCGGTGCGTGTTGTCTGTATTATTTTTGTTACTCACACACTCTACGCCTATGGTTGGTACATTCATGAGCTGAATTCTGCAGTGCCCGTGGAAAATGTAGCCAGCCTCTGTCAGCTGGTAGGGAAAGATCTGTCCTATGCTTTCAACGTGGTTTATACAGAAATTGACAGTAGCAACTGTGCGTCTCTGTCCACCGCAGAGCAATTTTTTTATATTGATCCGCCGACATTTTTTATTATTCAGGATGCTGAAGGTCTGGTAATTGAAAAACAGTTGGCCTGGGTTGATATGCTTGAAGCTGTGATTTGGCTTTTAATTTTAATGAGTATTGAAATTATGGTGAGACTGCAGGATCGCAATGTTGCTGGGGGAAGGAGTATTCGTACACTGGAGTTGGTAAAGGTATTTTTATATGTACTTCTTTGGGGTTTTGCCGCTTACTGGATATATCGTGGCCACTACATGTTCGCTTGGGATGAATTTGTATGGATTGCAGGCTTTGTTGTTATCGGTATGAATATGGCTGAGTGGCGTGAAGAAATCAATCAAAATGAGACCGAAGCAAATCAGTCTTAGTGTTTAATGCGTATAGGCTCGGTAGTGACGGAGTGATGCCACAACTACCCTAGTTTTATTAATCTTTTTATAAGTGAGAGTTTTTTGCAACGGTTTGATAATATTATTATTGGCGGCGGCCACAATGGGCTTATCTGTGCCACCTATTTGGCCAACGCGGGACAAACAGTGCTGCTGGTGGAGGGCGGAGAGCTGGGTGGCTTGGCGTCCACCCGAGAGTTTCATCCTGGGTTCAAGGTGTCTGTGGCCCATAGCCTCAGTCACTTTTCAGAGGATGTGAGTAAACAACTAAGTCTTGCGCAACATGGGTTCAAGCCAAGTGATGTAAGCCTAACTACCGTGGGATTGAGCCTCGATGGTAAGCATGTCGTGGTTACCGATAATGGCGTCGAAGGTGTCGGTGAAAGTGATCAAGACAGTTATACCGAGTACCTTAAGATGCTCAACCGCTTTGCTAAGGTGTTAAAACCGTTTTGGCTGAAGACAATGCCGCGGATTGGCGACAACAGTCTTCCCAATATGATGACCTTCGGGCAGCTTGGGTTAAAGCTTCGGTTGCTGGGCAAAAAGGATATGGGTGAGTTTATGCGTGTGGCTACATTGCCCGCACGAGATCTAATGGATGAAAACTTTGACAATGAGCTTCTCAAAGCTGTCCTGAGTTGGGACGGATTGATTGGTTCCAAAATGGCACCACGCTCGCCCAATGCCACTGTTTTAAATATGTTGTATCGTATGAGTGGCGGAAAAGATGGCGCTCATACTTTACCTCAGGGTGGCATCAGCAATTTGATTGATGCATTACACAAATCGGCGCTGGCCAGCGGTGTAGAGATAAAGACAGGAGTAGCTGTAAGCAAAATTGTTATCGAAAAAGACAGTCATGGTCAGCGAGCCAGTGGTATTGTATTGCAAGATGGCACTGTTATTAAATCCTCCAGAGTTGTGTCTTCAGTGGATCCAAAGCAGACTTTTCTTGAATTGGTTGGGGCGAGGAATCTTGAAATTGGCTTTACTAATCGAATTAACCGTCTGCGCAGTGATGGCTATGTTGCTAAGTTGCATTTGGCCTTAGACGGCCTTCCCAGCTTCACTGGCCTGGATACCTGTGATGGCCGAATGATTATTGCGCCGACGATGGATTCCATCGAATTTGCTTTTGATGATGCGAAGTATGGTGACTTCTCTCAATCACCGGTGATGGAAATTATTCTCCCCAGTATCCACGATTCGGCTATGGCGCCCAGTGGTCAACATGTATTGTCGGCCCACGTGATGTATGTTCCTCACGCATTGAAGGGTGGCTGGACAGAACAAGCCAAGGACACGCTTTACCAACGGTTAATTGATCTGTTGTCCAAGTATGCGCCCGGGATAGAGCAGCAGATTATTCATGGAGAGCTTCTGACCCCAGATGATCTAGAAAAGTCCTACCGTCTTAATGGCGGGCATTGGCACCATACCGAATTGTCAATGGATCAAATGTTAATGATGCGGCCCACTTATGAAGCGGCACAATATAGCACGCCTATCCCCGGTTTGTTTTTGTGCGGTGCTGGTAGCCATCCCGGTGGTGGTTTGATGGGTGGGCCCGGGCATAACGCAGCTAAAGAAATACTTCGGTCGGTGAAATAGCCATGAAAAAATACGATGCCATAATTATTGGGGCTGGACATAATGGGTTGACCAACGCTGCCTATTTAGCCAAGTCTGGATTGGACGTGCTGGTGGTGGAGAAAAATGATTACATCGGCGGTGCTGCGGTCACACGAGAGATGCATGACGGTTGGTTCTATTCCAGTTGCTCCTATGTTTGTAGCATGATGCGTCAGTCAATCCATCGAGATTTAAACCTAACTAAACATGGACTTGTTCTTGTTCCCTATCTGGGCACTGTGGTGTTCGCCGATAACGGCGACACGATGACCAGCTACAATTCCGAGGAAGCTGAGTACAATCAGCTGCGACGGCGATCTCCTCACGATGCTGATGCTATGTTCCGATTCCAGGCGGACTTGGCACGCTATGCTCAATTAATTAGAAAAACACTGTTGCGTACGCCGCCTGATCCTACTTCCTTCAAGCCAAGAGATATTCGAGAGCTGTTGTGGTTAGCTAAGGAGTTTTGGTCTTTGGGAGAGAGGGAACTCTATGAATATATCCGTTTCTTTACCATGAGTGCAGCGGACTTTCTCGATGATTACTTCGAGGACGATTTAATAAAAGCGGCGATGGCTAGTCCCGGTGTAATTGGCACAGCGCTTGGCGTTTATTCTCCTGGATCCGCTTATATTTTGCTTCACCACGTAATGGGTGATGTGGATGGCAATATTGGTGCTTGGGGCCTTGCTCGCGGTGGTATGGGTGCCATATCGAATGCTATTGCGGGCGCCTTACAGGAGCACGGTGGCACCATCAGAACCGGTGCTGGGGTAGATAAAATAGTGGTAAAAAACGGCAGAGCCACCGGTGTGGTATTAGACAATGGTGATGAATTGTATGCCAATATTGTTGTCTCCAATATGGATGCCAAACGTACCTTTACTCAATGTATGGATAAAAATGATCTGCCTCCAGGGATCTATGAGAAGGCTAAGAATTTTAAAATTCGCGGGTCTTCAGGAAAAGTTAACATTGCATTGTCCGGGCTGCCAAAATTTAATAACGTGGCTGACAATAGATATATTAATCGTGGTGGTCAGGGTTTTGTCGGCTCTATGGAAACCATGGAACGTGCCTATGATTGCTGGAAGCACGGTCGTTGGTCAGATGACCCTTTCATTGAGTCAGTGATACCCTCTGCTTGGGATCCTACGGTTGCGCCGCCGGGTCAACATTGGATGTCTAATTTTGTACAGTATTGTCCACCAAAACTGGCTGATGGTCCGTGGACACCAGAAAAACGCGACGCTTTTGGTAAAACGGTTATCGACAAAATAGAGCGTTACAGTCCGGGCTTTAAAGATTTAATTGTTCATGCAGAGGTGCGCACTCCCCATGAGATCGAGGCTGAAATCGGACTGACTGAGGGCAATATTTTCCAAGGAGAATTGACCATTGATCAGCTGCTATTCAATCGTCCGTTCCCCGGCTATGCTCAATATCGTATGCCAATTAAAAATATGTATATGTGCGGTTCATCCACGCATCCAGGGGGTGGCGTGTCCTCTGCCTGTGGTGCAAACGCTGCGCGGGAAATACTGATGGATCTGAAGCGTCCAAATACAGTACCGGAGGACGATTTTTACGATGAATAAGCCAATGCAAGTAGTTGATCCCTATGCTGGTGAGCGCCTTAAACTCAGTCCCTTTCATGAGCGACAGGCAGCATTAAATCTTCGCGATGCCTGGTCCAGCTGGAACGGATACAAGTTTGCCGACTATTATTACGATGAAGAATACGAATATTTTTGCGTTCGCAACAGTTGCGCCACGTACGACATTTGTCCAATGCAGAAGTATATTGTCAGTGGTCCAGATGCCGAGGCGATGCTAGATCGCATGGTCACTCGCGATGTGACTAAACTCAAGCAAGACCGAGTTACTTACGTCTGCTGGTGTACCGATGAGGGTCGCCTGATTGATGATGGAACCATTTTCAGATTGGCAGAGGATCGATTTCTTTTAACCTGTGGCAGTCCGTCGTTGGCGTGGCTTAGAAAAAGTGCCTTTGGCTACAATGCTCTGACTATTGAGGATGTGTCTGACACTTTTGCTGCGTTGTCTTTCCAAGGCCCAACGACGTGCGAAGTACTGAAGAAAATGGGCTTAGAAGGAATCGAGAATCTAAAGCCTTTTTCCATTGCCCATTTCCCCCTGGTGGGTAGTGATGACTCTCCGTTAATGGTTTCAAGAACCGGATTCACCGGTGATTTGGGGTACGAACTTTGGATTGCACCAGAGTTGGCCCTGACACTGTGGGATGCCCTCTACGCAGCGGGTGAGGATTACGGTATCCAGCCCTATGGAGAGGCCGCAACGAATATGGTGAGGTTAGAGGCCGGTTTCATTATGCCAGGTATGGAATTTAATGAGGCCTTAAAAACTATTCATTTTGAATATGATCAAACGCCTTTTGAGTTGAGCTTGGACTGGTTGGTGGATTTTAAAAAACCTCATTTTAACGGTCGAGAGGCTTTGTTGAAGGCAAAAAGGAAAGGATTTAACTATACTCTAGTAAAATTAGATATCGAGGGGAATAAGCCTGCTGAAGAATCCCTTTTGTATGCGGATAAAAACTGTGAAAAAGAAATTGGCTATGTTACCTCTGCGATGTGGTCGCCGGTTGTTAAGGCAAACATAGCTCTTGCGATGGTGAACAGCAATGCTCTTAAAGGAGATATTTGGGCTGAAATTTATTATTCCAAAGAATTGCGTCACCACAGTAAGATTGCGAGATGCGTTATTAAAGAAGCTCCGTTTTGGTCACCTGTACGTGCCCGTGCAACGCCTCCAGCCGCCTTTTGAAAGGACAAAAATGGATGAAAAAAAATATTGGGTATGTTGAATCTGTGTACTTAGGGAGTTCAGAAAAGGATGTTGATAAGTCAAACTGCCAATCTTTAAATGCCCAGTTATCAGGTTTTGTTGGCGATCGACATGGTTTTTTTGAAAGAGAGACCTGGGAAGGGGACGATAAACAGCCAGAGGGCACTATTCGTCGCAATGAACGTCAATGGTCTGCCGTGTCTGCAGAAGAGCTAGCTGGTATCACTAAGGACATGGATCTTGCAGAGCCTCTTCAAGCCGGTACTCTGGGCGCTAACCTATGTTTCTCGGGTATCCCCCACTTTTCACATTTACCTAAAGGCACTGTTTTAAGGTTTCCATCCGGGGCTGAACTTATGGTTGAGGAATATAATCCACCCTGCCTTGATATGGGTGAAAAAATTGCCTCAATGCACACTAGCAATAAGGGGCAAAAGATTGCAAAGGTAGCATTTTCTTCAGCGGCTAAATATAGCAGAGGCCTGGTGGGTGTCATTGAGGTACCAGGTATGATTATTTCAGGTGATACTGTCGAGGTTATTCCTTATAAGTCACCTTTGTGGCTCGGAAAATTTTAACTGATTCGGACCCTTAGAATGTAACTTTGACTTATGTAAATACTTAGTTTGCATACATTTTTGTAGTAATTATCTTCATTTTAACTATCATGCTGTTACTAGTTTATATCCTAATGGTGGGTGGTCACGTACACGTTAATAGCATGCTAAAAAAAATCTTTCTATCAATACTTATTATTTTTACAACCTCCTTGATGGGAGGCATGGTCCATGCCGACATTACTATTGATGGCGTACTTGATGAACCTGCTTGGGAAACAGCAACGGTTTTCCGCGAATTTGTCACTGTAGAGCCATTAACTGGAAGTGCGGCTAAATATCCTACTGAAGTGCGGATGATGACAACCTCTGAGGGTATTTTTATTGGTTTTGTAAATTACCAGCCTGCATCAGTTAAGCGCGTGGATAGGCGCTTTCCAAGAGACGCAAAGATTGAGGCTGATCGAAATGTTGTCAGTATTGATTTTGATGGCACAGCGGTATCAGCTTATGACTTTACCGTAGGATCAACTAACTCAAGGCAAGATGGTGTTATTGGTTCTGGTACCTACTCTGGAGATTGGGATGGTATTTGGTATTCGCAAACATCCAGTGAAGAAGATTATTGGTACAGCGAGATACATATTCCTTGGACAGTGGCGCCTATGTCATCCTCCGCTGAAGGAATTAAAAAAATGGCTGTTTGGTTCTCCAGAGTCGTGTACAACGAGTCATTACGTTTTGCGTTTCCCAATGCATTTTATACGCGAAATACGTTTTTAGAAGATTGGCACAAGGTAGAGGTTATCCAAGTAGATACATCGACATTGGACTGGTTTCCCTACGTCAGTTACAACAAAAATCTTCATGCTAATAATGACCTCGCTATGGAAGACGATTTTAATACTGGCCTAGATATCATTTGGCGTCCCAACAGTAATACTCAATTAACAGGAGCCATTAATCCCGACTTTGGTCAGGTTGAAAGTGATGATTTAGTGGTAAATTTTTCTGCTTTTGAAACCTTTGTCACCGAGAAAAGACCCTTTTTTACAGAGAATCAAGGCCTTTTTAATAGCCAAATTCCCAATGAAGATAGACTACTCTATACCCGTAGAATCGGCGCTGGTGACGTGGGTGGTAATGGTGGTCTGGTTGATATTAATGCAGCAGGAAAGTTGACTTATTTTGGCAAAAATGTCGATATGGGACTCTTTGTCGTTAGTGAAGATGATGCAGAGGGAGCTGCTGCGGGGGATTTTTTGTCTAGCCGCATACAGCGCAAAGTGGGTAATGTGGCTTTTGGCCATCGTCTTACACATAGTAAGCGAGCATTTTTAGGCAGAGAGGCAACTGTTCAGATGGTCGATGTTGACTGGCAATACAGCGATAGTGTTCAGTTTATGGGGCAAATACTACACAGTAATATCGATCAAAAAGCTAATTCTGATATGGCTGTATTGTCCTCAGTTTCTAATGATTATGCAGCATGGGCTAACTGGTCCTATGCGCCAAGTGATGAGTGGCAGTATATTTTGTATTTATCACATTATGGTGATGAGTTTGATATGAACGACCTGGGCTATATGAAGCGAAATAACTTTAATGAGTTATATGCAAGTAGTCGCCATGATCGCCTGCAGTACGACGATTCTTCTTCTCTTTTATCTAGTTATGTGTCAATTGAGTACGGACACTCTGAAACAACTGAGGGTAGGCGTCTAGAATCTTGGGTAAATACAGAAATTAGTTGGACATTTCGATCTACTCGTCAACTATCTCTTGATCTAGGGTTGCAGGCCTCAGGATGGGATGATCGTATTACAAGAGGCAATGGCCTTTTTGCTAAGCCCAAGCAGCAGTGGGGTTCGGCGATCTATAAAAGCCCAAGGGGTGATAACTATGTGTATGGTGCCAAACTGTTTTTTGAGAGCGATGGAGGCGAAAAATTATCTTCTGGAGTAACTTATGAGCCTCAACTATACCTTAGTGACCGCTTAACGTTGGGGGGTGAAATTACGTTTAAAGATTACCGTGAGTGGTTGATATGGGATGCAGAATTCCAACAGTTGGCAACCTATGAGGCGCATTCTTACTATATGGATTTGCGTTTGGATTGGTATCCCTCTCTACGGCAAGAGGTGCGGCTTAAGTTTCAGTGGGTAGGGATAGATGCGAAGCTACTGGCAAGTTATGTTCTTGACGGTTCGGGTGACGTAGAGCAATCGGCCATTCAGTCTGAGAATTTCAGTATCAGTGATACGGCTTTTCAACTTCGTTATCGCTATCAGTTAGCACCATTGTCCGATGTCTTTTTAGTTTATAGTCGCGGCGGATTTTATGGTAGTACCGATGGTAATGAAGGGCCTAGTAACCTGTTTGATCAAGGTTGGGATGGACTTCAAGTGGAGTCTTTAATTGCCAAAATTCGCTATCGCTTTCATTAACTTGTTGCAACGTTGAAGCGTTTTTACTACACCAAAGGGGTACGTTTATACTGTAGAAAGAAGGCGCAATATTCGGTTATACTGAGAATCGATTTGATAAGTAGTAACCAAAAGTAACCATAGCAATAGGATTATGCCACTGGGAGCTGAGTAAGATGCGAGCCACAGATTTTGTTCATAGCTATTTTGACGCTTGGAATCATCATGATGCCCAAGGCGTAGCTGAGCATTTGGCTAAAAATGGTACTTATTGCGATATTCCTACTCATAAACAATTCTCTCGCGAGGAACTGGTAGCTAATTTGGTTGGGTTTTTTGCCTCTGGTGACCATCATTATGAGCTAACTGGTGAAGTTCTCTCTAGCGCTAATAGCATTGCGTTCCAATATAAGATGTCCTCAATAAGTGGCGATTTGCCGGATTGGTATGGAGCCGAATTTATTGCATTGAAAGGTAATGGTGCTGCGAAAATTACTGATTATTATGATCCCACTCATTCGGTCAACCCACTCGCCTCTGTTGGTGCTGGATTCGGCTCTCCTAAATATGCTAAATCGGGTTTAGACCACCGGCAAATAGAAGGTTATAAGCGTCAATTGGTGGCACTAATGGATGTGAATCGTGTTTTCTTGGATCCAGATATTACCCTTCCCAAACTTGCAGTTATGGTGAGTTGCTCCGTAAATCATTTGTCTCAAGCGGTAAATTCTGGCTTTAAAATGAGTTTCTTTGACTTTTTAAACAGTTACCGAATTAAAGAAGCAAAAGCTATCTTATCAAGCAAAGCGCCGCTGTCAGAGTCTATTTTGGATGTATCTTTTGCGGTAGGTTTTAATTCTAACTCGGCATTTTATGCTGCTTTTAAAAAGGCGACGGGTCAAACCCCAGCGCAATTTCGTAAATCGACTGGCTCGTTCGCAGGACGATAATATGGACAACAAAATACCTCCGCCAATAGTAGCTTTAGTCTGCGGATTAATTATATTCTTCTCTAAACACCTTTTTCCAATATATGAACATCAATCTGCCATTATTTACAGTGTACCAGTCCTGTTTTTGGGTGTTATTATTTTGGCTATAGCGGCGCTGTCGTTCAGAAAATACAGTACTTCACTCAACCCATTAGCACCTGAAAAAGCGTCCTCATTAGTGACCTCTGGCATATTTGGTTATTCTAGAAATCCAATGTATCTTGGAATGCTATTGATTTTGGTGTCTATCGCAATAACATTTAATGTATATGGCGGTTTTATTATGAGCATAATTTTTTTGTTGTTTATAACACGATTTCAAATTATTCCAGAGGAAGCGGCAATGGAGAAGCTGTTTACTGATGAGTTCCTTTATTATAAAAAAAGGACAAGACGTTGGATTTAACCCGGTTAAGTAATAACTCCAAAACAGCAAGGAATCTTTCGCTATTTACTGTTTTTATCGTCTGTGTCCATTTTATTTTGGAGAAACTACATACTGTCATGTTTGGGCAGTTATTTTGAGGGATACTTTCCGATTACTTTGCCGTTGCCCTTCTTGTGATAAGTGGCGCTATGACAATTAAAAATCCCAGGCTTACGGTTTAATTGTGTAGCGTGTAGCGTGTAGCGTGTGGGGCTTTGCATTCCGTTTTCACTATAGATCATGGGCGTGGAGATTTGAGGGTTTTCTAGACAGTACGGGAACGCCCATAAAATAAAAACAATGTATGTTTTACTACTTACTTTGCCTATTTCACTTGTTTGTTTTGGTAGTAGTTTGCGTATGTGCGTCCCGACCAATTAAAAGTACGACTAGTAATTAACACGCAAGGCAGAGCTTCTTTGATGACATAGTACTTGCCTTGGCGGGTATTGATTCGAACCCTGACATGTAACATGGACTGGCTATTGTTCCAGTAATTTATTTGTGTTTAGTGCGCCATACATGTTCGTAATTGATTTATGGTAACGTTATTTGCTACGACTAAATGTCAAAGTTGATGTAATTGCCGATAGGGTAGGAGGTTTAATTATCCGTTATTTGGGATAAACCGATTTCATCTAACAAACTATGGTCTGACCACTGGTAACATTATGGTATTCAAACAGCCTCACACTACGTCATATTATGCAGCAAGCGCTAATCATCAAACTGATTATGCTTCCCTTGAGGGTGAGCAGAATACCGATGTTTGTGTGATTGGTGCCGGTTTTACTGGGGTTTCTACCGCCTTACATCTGGCAGAGCGAGGCTACTCTGTCAGCGTTCTGGAAGCTAATAAGGTTGGATGGGGCGCGTCAGGTAGAAATGGTGGACAAATGATCGGCGGTATCAGTGGCGAGAATAGACTAGCCGCATCTTTAGGTGGTGATGGCGAACGTAGACTGTGGGAGATAGGTTGGGCTGGCCATGATATTATCCGTGAGCGCGTTGCTAAGTATGGTATAGACTGCGATCTTAAGTCTGGCTATGTCGATGTTGCCATAAAGCCTCGCCATATCAAAGATTTAGAATCTTATTATGAGCAGTTACAAAAATTTAATTTCCCTCATTCTTATGCAATGCTATCAAAGAGCGAAACTCAGAATCTATTGGGAACAGATGCCTACATAGGCGCGCTGCGTAATGATGCAAATGGACATTTACATCCATTAAATCTATGTTTGGGTGAGGCAGCCGCAGCTGTTTCACTTGGCGCTACCATTTATGAAAATTCACCCGTGATTGACATAAAGCGTGGTAGTAAAGCTACCGTAGTGACTCAAAAAGGATCAATTACTGCAGATTTTGTTGTTCTGGCGGGTAATGCCTATCATTTTTTAGAGCCCAAATTGCGTGGTGTACTGTTCCCTGTAAACAGTTTTATTATTGGTTCAGAGCCGCTGTCTGATGACATGGTGAAGCAGATAAATCCCGACGATTTGGCGGTCTGCGATCCTAATTATATTTTAGAATATTTCCGCCTTAGTGCAGATAAGCGATTACTTTTTGGCGGTCGATTCACCTATTTTGGCAGTGATCCTGAAGTGATCAAAAAGAACCTTATACCAAGATTATTAAAAATATACCCGCAATTAGCTCATACGAAGTTCGACTTTGGTTGGGGTGGTACTATCGGTGTCACTGCCAATCGAGTGCCTCAAATGGGTAAGCTTGCCCCCAATATTATCTATTCACAGGGTTACTCTGGACATGGCGTCAATGTTACCCATTTAGCCGGACAGATTTTAGCTGATACGGTTGGCGGAACGCTTGATAGATTTGACGTGTTTGCCGATATTAAACCGATATGGATTCCCGGCCAACACCTTTTTCGTAATCAAATGGTAGCCCTTGGGATGCTTTACTATAAATTGGTAGATAGGCTCTAATAATGGGTTTTTTTGGTCACACTGTTTGTTCTGGTAAATTATTTAAAAGTGAGCGAAATGACAAAAAACACCGATAAAGCTATTGGTATGGATAGGCCTATAACCCGGCGAGATCTTCTTCAAGGCGTGGCAATAGCAACAGCAAGTATGGCCATACCTTCATTATCGGCTGAATCTAAATACTCTGCCCAGACCACAGCGAGCAAGACGAATAATTCTGCCTATCCACCAGCACTTGACGGTTTGAGAGGAAATCATCAGGGCTCTTTTGAGGTGAGTCATGAACTGGCGCGCTATGGGAAAACTGATTGGGGTGAGATTAGTAATACTGACGAACCCTATGACCTAATCATTGTTGGTGCAGGAATAAGTGGACTCTCCGCGGCTCACTTTTATCTGGCAAGTCATCCTGATGCACGCATTTTAATTCTAGATAATCATGATGATTTTGGTGGTCATGCAAAGCGTAATGAGTTCGATGTTAATGGACATAAAATGCTGGGTTATGGCGGTGCGCAAACTATGCAGGAGCCATCTGGCTACAGTGATATTGTCAAAGGGTTATTAAACGATCTAGAAATAGACGTAAATACCTTTGAACGTGCCTTTGATCAGGAATTTTATCGTCGCCACCAGTTGACTGGAGGTGTCTATTTTGATCGTAAGCGATGGGGTAGAGATACTGTTATCAACTATGATCTGGGTAATTTAAACAGTTATATTCCGTTGGATGAGTCTATCGGCTCTGCTCAGAACGCGGTGGATGCAATGCCTCTTTCTGCTGCTGCAAAGCGACAATTGCTTTATTTACTGGAAAATAAAGAGGACTTAATTTCTGAAGTTACTGATCGCTGGCAATATCTTGGATCTATTAGTTATCGAGAATTTTTATCTAAACACGTGGGTATCTCAGAGCCTGAAGTGTTTACGGTATTGCAAGATTTGGCTGGTGATTCTGGCGTTGGTATTGAGACGATAAATGCTGGCAGTGCTTTGTGGTATGCCGGACTTCCAGGCTGGGACTCGGCAGGGTTGCCGCCGCCGGAAGAAGAGGAGGCTTATATCCACCATTTTCCTGACGGCAATGCTTCTGTTGCTCGGCAATTGGTTCGGCGATTGATCCCTGCAGTGGCATCTGGGCGATCTATGGAAAGCCTAGTGACGGCAAACTTTGACTACAGCAAGCTTGATCAGTATGAATCGTCGATCAAAATCAGGCTCAGCAGTACAGTGGTTAAGGTTAATACGCAGACAACTGCATCAGATCAACAAACAGTCACTGTGCATTATGTGCGCCATGGTAGATGCTATGCGGTAACATCAGCTCACTGCGTTCTAGCTTGCAATAACGGCATTATCCCGTATCTCTGTCCGCAGCTTCCGGAAAAACAGAAAGAGGCACTGTCTTATCAGGTAAAAAGCCCTATTTTGTACACAACTGTTGCACTGACGAATTGGCGCGCCTGGAAAAACCTTGGTATTGGTGCAGTGGCTTGCCCTACTAGTTACCATATCAATGCCATGATTGATTTTCCTGTTAGTTTTGGCGACTACCATTTTCCTAGTGATCCTGATGAGCCTATTGTTGTGCACATGGAGAGATTTCCCCATCCTACTAATTCAGGTCTCTCGGTCAGAGAGCAATATCGGCAGGGACGTCGCGAGCTACTTAATACACCGTTTGAGACAATTGAGCGCAACGTCAGATTACAATTACAGGGCTTGTTAGGTGCTGGTGGATTTGATGCCGCCAATGATATCGCCGCTATTACAGTTAATCGATGGGCTCATGGTTATGCTTATTACTATAATGATATTGATGATGAAACTTACGATCAGGATGAGGATGAGCGCTATCCGCATATGATTGCAAGAAAGCCCTTCGGACCTATTACCATAGCCAATGCAGATTCCGCAGCTAATGCTATGATGGAGTCGGCTATTGAACAGGCTTACAGGGCGGTTAACGAACTGGGCTAAGGGTCCCATAAGGTATTATTCATGTGTCTGAAGTATTACCAGATTTGACTCGCTGGACAATATTGATTACTGTTTATTGTTGTTATTAAAGGATATTGACTATGGATATAGGTGTTCCAGTTCGAGACTTGGGCAGTATCGATGTTGGCCCTTTACGAGACGCTATTTTAAATGTTGATGAACAAGCATGGTTGGATAACAGTCATCGGCAGACAGCTTATGATGTTCACTCACAAACCCAGTCGCTGGTCATGTTGTTTACTAATACTGACAAGTGGCCAGAGTTTGCTGTCACTCAAGAAGCTGGGTGGAACGTCTTGGCTGAAGCTGCAACGCCTATAATGAACAGCATCCTAGAACAGTTTTACCCACCCGGTGGAAAAATTATTCGGGCGATGGCCGCTAAATTAGTATCTGGGGGAATTATCACTCCGCATTTTGATAAGCATCCATCTTTCCATGCTGGACATCGCATTCATATCCCCATTACCGCTAATTCAAGAGTTCGGTTTATGATAGACGGCAGGCCCTTCAAATTTGAAGTGGGTAAGGCCTATGAGTTAAATAATCAAAAACAGCATAGTGTGATGAATAAAGGTAAAGATGATCGGATTAATTTTATCTTTGATTATATTCCTCCAGATCGGCTTGCTGCCCTTAATAGTTAAAAGTGTAGACTTTCTAGAAATCTTTAGTATTTAGCTCACATGTGTTTTGCAACTTCCCATCCCTGATGGGCAAGACGTAATTCACCTGATGCGATAGCGCCTTCCTCCAGTGTGGTTGCCATAGAATCATTCCAGCGGTTAAGATAACCAAAAAGTGAAATAACACCGAGTAACTCAACAATTTCATCGTCATTCCAGTATCTGCGTAGTTGCATTTGCATCTCTTTATCAACTGCATTGGGAACATGGGAGGCAGCTACCGAAAAATCCAGAGCCGCGCGCTCCGCTGGAGAGAAAGCGGGATGCGTTTGGTACTCCCAAATATTGTCCAGTTGCTCTTGCTCGGCACCATAGCGTTCGGCGGCTCTAATAGTGTGTGCCTGGCAATAGCGACAACCGGTGACATTGCTAGATACGTAAGCAATTAATCTTTTGAGTGTGCTTGTGACTCTTCCTTGGTTGTCCATGACCGCCATATTTAAGGCAATAAAGGCTTCGGCAATTTTGGGTCGGTGCATCATGGTCAGTACACTATTTGGACAAAATCCAAGGGTTTCATTAAAAAATTCTGCTAGCTTCGCAACATCAGCGTTGCTGTCAGCTGGAAGTGGAGGAACTAGTGGCATGGTCGATTCCTGAATGTTTCAGTTGGATTTACACCATAATAAAATTTTATCAAAAGATCAGTAGTTAATTTGATCTGAAAAATCAGTACGTTTTTTTTTGGATCAAAACCCCGAATTAAATGTGAGGTACTATTAACAAAAAAGCTCTATAAATCAGATACTTTACGCTACACATTGTATGACTTTTGATCAGGCAATAGTAAGCTCAGGGAGTGCCAGTAGCTGAGGCGGTGCTCAGCGGTATTAAATCAAAAGTGTGAGCTAATTTTCCAGTACAAAAAAGTTACACCCTAAATAAGGTAGATAGTAAAAATAGCTATTGATGAAGTTATTAATGATCTTTGTCCTGCCATCGTTAAATAGTAGCTCTCAGATATGGGCTGTGTCTTCAGTGGGAAATGTCCGTAATAGTATAAAAAAATAGTCTTTTCAATGTTCTGAGTTATATACTTAGTTAATGTTTAATCAATTTTCGCAACAACTAAAACAATGGTATCCGCGGCGTGACGAGCAGCAGTGGGTATTGGGCACGTTATATAAAATAGAGGGGCCAAGCTATCGATCTCCTGGTGCGATGATGTTATTTAATGACGCTGGAGAGCAGTTTGGTCTTCTAAGTGGTGGATGTTTAGAAGCCGACATACAGCAAAGAGCTTCACAGGTCATGCATTCTCAGTGCTCAATGACTATTTGTTATGATGCTAGTGATGAAGATGACATGTCTTTTTTAATGGGCATTGGGTGCGGAGGCATTATTTACATTTTGCTGCAGCCTTTAACCGCAGGCAATAATTACCTACAACTGCCTACTATTTGTAATATCCTAGAGAAACGTCAAACATGTGTGTTTTTGCAAAAAATCACCGAGCATGGTGAGAAAGCCGAGTCTAGGATGGTAGATCAAGGTAGTTATGACTTTAGCGTTATTACAAAACAGTTAGGCAGCAGATCTTCATGCTTAATCTCGCTTAATGACCATGCCTGGTTAGCCACGACTATGAAGCCGCCACTTCACTTGCTAATAGTGGGCGGGGGTGTTGATGCTCGGCCGGTGGCAAGTTTGGCCGCTACCTTAGGTTGGGAGACAACTCTTTGTGATCCGCGGCCGGCCAATGCACGCCGAGAGCATTTTATGCAAGTGCACACTATTTTGCGTTGCTCACCACTAGAGTTGACTGATGAACCTTTGTTTAAGGCTTTTGATGCGGCTATCGTCATGACACATAATCTGCAACTTGATGCTAATGCGGTGGCTGCATTACAAATGTCAGCTATTAAATACCTCGCTTTATTAGGTCCCGCAGTGCGCAGAGATAAGGTGTTAGAGTTAGCGAACCTAGACAAGAATAAGGTGATGGTTCCTATCGCTGGGCCCGCAGGATTGCGTCTTGGCGGTGATTTACCCGAGGATATTGCCCTGTCTATTTTGGCAGAATGCCAGGCAGTAATTAACCACAAAGATGCTAATTCCATAAGCAACCTGTTATGAAGACAGCTGTGTTAGTTCTTGCTGCGGGGTCAGCGTCGCGGTTTGGTTCGCTCAAACAGCTCGCGCTTATTGATGATAAGCCAATGTTGCAACACTGTATCGACACTGCCAATAGTCTTTTTCCTAATGCCGTTTACACCGTGCTGGGCAATGAGTCTCAGACAATAATTGATAGCATCACCAGTACTAACATTATCATTAACCCGCAATGGCAGTGCGGACTGGGCAGTTCAATTGCTGTGGGTACGTCGTATTTGCAAGATCACTTCGATGCAATCCTTATTTTATTAGCCGATCAGCCACGCATAAAAAGTCATCACTTGAAAAAGCTAATAGATCTGTTTGAGGGTCAGCAAGTGGCTTGCAGTCGATACAATAACCGTCTTGGTGTTCCCGCAATCTTTGCTAAACCGTATTTTACTGCTCTAAAGCAGCTAACCGGTGATAGCGGAGGTAAAGTACTTTTAGAAAGTATTAGCCCAGTACCGAAAAGTCTGGCGATGGCAAATGCCACAAGTGACATAGATTACCCTGAAGACTTGGCTAACTTGGTTTAGCATACCCTCAGCACGCGAACCGATGAGTCCTAGATATCCCAGTATTGAGTAAAACCAATTTGACAAACGACCGCAGGCCAATTAGGTTAGAGTTTAATAATGATTAAAAACCAAACTACGTTGAGAGAGTCAAAAATGACCGCAATAACTGTTAATGGTATCGAACAAAAACTACAGGTAGACCCTGCAACCCCATTACTTTGGGTGCTGCGCGAACAACTTGAGCTTACCGGAACAAAATTTGGCTGTGGCATGGCACAATGTGGTGCATGTACTGTGCATGTTAATGGAACGGCAATTCGCTCTTGTGTGACGCCTCTTGCTGCTGTGGCCGGACAGCAGATTACTACTATTGAAGGACTGGCCCCAAGTGCCGACGAGCCACATCCATTGCAGAAAGCATGGATTGATGAACAGGTACCTCAATGCGGATACTGCCAATCAGGGCAGTTAATGTCTGCCGCAGCATTACTAGCCACTAATTCGTCGCCTTCTGATGATGATATTAATGATGCAATGTCCGGTAATATTTGTCGCTGTGGCATGTATGGTCGAATACGCAAAGCGATTAAATCTGCAGCAGGAGTTCAACAATTTGATCCAGCATTAGCTGCCTTGGCAAAGGAAATTAATCATGGGTAAGTGGACTAGAAGAGCATTTATTAGTGCTGGTGTTATCGCTGGTGGCGGCTTAATTGTGGGTGTTGCCATTCGTCCCGGACAACGTGCTGCAGAGCTGTCTAAACACGTCGCTGGTGATGGCGAAACGCTGCTTCATACCTGGCTGAAGCTGGATACTAATAATGTGGTTACAGCTATTATTCCCCACGCTGAAATGGGGCAAGGAGTAGGCACTGCCTTGGCTCAGATGCTAGCTGATGAGCTAGATGCTGACTGGGATCTTGTCAAATTTGAAGAAGCACCTGCACTGGGAGGTTTTGCTAATTACCCCATGGGTGAAGCCATATTATTAGCTGGTGCAGAATTTCCTGATTTTGTTCTTCCCACGGTGGAGGGCGCACTTATACGCACTGCACAGGCGCTTGATTTACAAATTACCGGCGGTAGTTTGAGTGTTCGAACTACTGGTGCTTACGGCATGCGTGTGGCCGGTGCAGCAGTAAAAGAAATGTTAAAAGCAGCGGCGGCAGCGGCCTGGCAAGTCCCTGTTGATCAGGTTTTAGCAAAGGACAGTCAGCTGTTTCATGAGGCCAGTGGACGTATCCAGCCCTATTCGTTCTTTGCAGAGGCCGCTGGAGAAATGATGCCGCCAGTGTCACCTATATTAAAGTCTGTGGATCAATTTAAAATTATGGGTCGTCACGTAGAGAGACATGATCTGCCTAGCAAAGTGGACGGCACTGCCCTTTTTGCTCTTGATGTGCGGTTACCCAATATGCTTTATGCCACGGTAAACAGAGCACCCACATTTGGGGGAGGTATAGCTAGTGTTGATGAAACGCGCACTCGAGCGGTTGATGGTGTTGTAGATGTGGTTAAGCTGCCTTCAGTGGAGGTAAGTTCAATGTTTGGTGGATTTACCTACGCAGAATCCGTTGCCGTTGTAGCTAAAGGATATTGGTCGGCAAAACAAGGTATGGATGCCCTTAGAATTGAGTGGCGCAATACAGCTAACGACGGTGTATCGAGTGATACTATTTTTGCGCAGTTTGATCAAGATATAAGTTCCGCTTTCGAGCGCGAAGCCGATGTTGTTCGGGGTGATGTCGCAGCTGCTATGGTTAATGCCGATAAGGTAATCGAGGCCGACTACCGTGTTCCTTTTCTAGCGCACACTTGTATGGAGCCGCTCAATGCAACGGCTATGGTGAACAATGGACACTGTGAAGTATGGGTAGGCTGCCAGAGCCCCTTGAGTTTTCGACGCTCTGTTGCAGATGCACTGGGCTTTGATATTGAGAATGTTACTCTGCACAATTGCTTTATGGGTGGTGGTTTTGGTCGAAAATCGCGACCTGATTATGCGATTCAGGCGGCTCAGTTGGCGGCAAGTCTTGGGCGTCCAGTCCAGCTAATTTGGACACGAGAAGAAGATGTAAGGCAAGATTTTTACCGTCCCGCTGTTCAAAGTCGCTTTCGTGCCGCACTTGCTAGCAATGGCGACATAACCGCATGGGAAAACACCTATGTTGACAAACACGAGCCCTATGAGGCGCCTTTGATTCCTTATTCAATTGGTGCTCAAGACATTGGTCACGTGCGCAGTCCAACGCATATTCCCTTTGGGGCATGGCGAAGTGTATCTCATTCTCAACAGGGATTTTTTACTGAGTCTTTTCTTGATGAAGTAGCTGTAGCGGCTGGGCAAGACCCATATCAGTACCGGGTTGAACGTTTGCAACATCTTCCTAGGGAGCTTGCGGTCCTAAAAAAAGCGGCGAAAGAAGCCCAGTGGCATATTCCTTTAGCCGCAGGTCGTGGACGAGGTATTTCACTTCAGTCATCCTTTGGTTCTGTGGTGGCAGAGGTGGTCGAGGTGACCGTGAATAATGGCAACCTATCGGTTGATCGAGTTGTTGCAGTTATTGATGCCGGCTTTGCTATTTCGCCTGATGGAATGAGGGCACAGATTGAGTCAGGTATTATTTATGGCTTAAGTGCAGCAATTCATGGTGAGATTACGATTAGAAATGGTGCTGTTGTCCAGAGCAATTTCCATGATTATCCTTCGGTGAGAATGTCTGAAGCTCCTCTTATAGAAACTCACATTATTAATAGTGGGGAACCCATGGGCGGCGCTGGCGAACCTGGCACCCCACCAATAGCATCTGCTCTTACTAATGCCATATACAATGCCACTGGCGAGCGTATTCGGCAGTTACCTATAAAAAACGCTGGGTTTAATGTTTAGCGTTTATTTCACAGTAGAGGTTTTATGAGCCACCTAGTGGCTCGTTTTCTGCAGTTATCCATCCTAGCAGGAGAGACCAATTATAGGTCAATCAGCAGGATGCCCTGATGGTGGTCTTCCTACAACATGTCTAAATAATACCTAAATTGTACTTTTTACTAAATTGTACTTTCTAAAAGCAGTCAGAATTATTGTCTGCTGATCCGATCTATGTGATTTTTTCTGCTTGACTGTCAGTCTAAGCCTATTTCATCAGTATGATTCTGGTGCTAATGAACAATCTTTGGTTCAAATTTCCCTGTTATCTATGATGTTTACATTAATGTTATCTGCCCATTGATACGGTTACCTATGCCCGTAAGCCCCCTAATACTGATAAGGATGTTTTGGTATTCATTGACATCTGATCAGAAATTTTTGGTCTACACTTTGAATAAATAAATGTAAAAATCATTGTTAAAAACCCAATATAGACCTCATTACAAGGATGTGATGTACGATTAATTCTAATATTTTTAGAATAAAAAGTATTGGTGCTGTTTTCTTTAAAGGATCTTCTTTAAAAAAGTGGTGCTTAAATCTTCAATGCTTAAAACTACAAAGATTAACGCTTTTCCATCTGAGATTTTCTTCTCTTCAAGCGGCTAACCTAAACCTAAATATTAAGAAAAGCTTGGTATCCTGTTTGCTGGCTGGTACTGTCAGTGCTGGTGCTGAAGAAAGTCAAACAACAACAGGAGCTGCGACGTCAGTTGTTATGTATAAGACTATAGATGAAGCTGCTGTTCATTTACTGCAACAGGCCGCACTATCAACCATAAAAGATCCCCTAAAGAAAGAACGTGGTGGTGATGTCAAACAGCATAAAAATGGGTTTTATTACGTTGATAGTATTGAAGTAGGTACAAATGATAGTGTCGGTGTTTCCATCGGGTCAGAGACGGTTGCTATAGTGCACACTCATCCCCCTAAACATTATTCCGGTGGGAATGGTCTTTTAATGTCTCGTAAAAATGATCGGCATAACCGCCAGAAAATCTCATCTGCTGATCGAAATATGGTGTATGTGGCAAATCGATTTACGGGACGAAAGCTTCCTACTTATGTTGGGAGCGCTGATGGTACGGTAACAAAATTTACGGCAAGCTCAGGTTATCGCTCTGCAGTGTTGGTAGCTCCTGTGGGTACATTGTTATTCAAAAATACCATTTTTGTTGATCAAGAAAATACTTTATTTTCTGCAAAGTAAAGCTAAGCTATAAGATCAATGGGTTCTACTCAAGGTGTTAAGCATTCAACCTGTGCCTGAGCGTTTGTCGTGTCTGAACATTATCCAGCTAGCAATGATAATACCGATGCTCACGCTACCAATAATGAGCGTTGCCAATGCGTTGATGTCGGGAGTCACGCCGAGCTTAATTTTAGAAAAAATTACCATAGGCAGGGTGCTTGCACCTGCACCTGAGGTAAAGCTAGCGATGACTAAATCATCTAGTGACAGAGTGAATGCCAGTAACCACCCAGATAGCATTGAGGGAGCAATCAAAGGTAAGGTTATATCAAAAGCGACTTGCGCAGGCCTGCCACCGAGGTCCATGGCGGCTTCTTGCAGAGACTGATCCATGCTAGACAAACGAGATTGTACAATTACCGCCACATAGGCCATTGAAAAAGTGATATGGGCAATGGTTATGGTACTAGCGCCCCGCGATACTGGCCAGCCAATCAGCTCTTGTAGGCTGACAAACATTAATAACAGTGACAATCCAGTAATTACCTCAGGCATAACCAATGGTGCAGCTATAATACCGGTAAAAACAAGCCGACCAGGGTAGCGCCCCATTTGTGTTAAAGCTAGTCCTGCCATTGTGCCTAAAATGGTGGCAAAGGTGGCGCTGGTAGCGGCAATTTTTAAACTCAGTAGTGCGGCATCAATAATTTGTTGGTTGTTAAATAGTGCAGTGTACCAGCGCAGTGAAAATCCGCCCCAGACTGAGGCAATAGCCGATTGGTTAAAGGAAAACACAATTAATACCAGTATCGGTATGTACAAAAACGCGAAACCAAAACACAGGGCTGAGAATACAAGGCGTGAGGACGTTTGCATGATTACTCCTTCTCCTGCTGACTACGCTGGAACAGCATGATGGGTATTACCACAATAATCAGCAAAAGTGTTGCAACCGCAGCGGCCAATGGCCAGTCGCGATTAACAAAGAATTCATCGTACAAGGTTCTGCCAATCATTAATGAGTCTATACCGCCGAGTAATGCCGGTATGACATATTCGCCAATGGCTGGAATAAATACTAAAAGCGACCCGGCTATAATGCCTGGTTTGGATAGTGGCAGTGTCACATCAATAAAGGTTTGCCACGGTTTTGCACCCAAGTCTGCGGCGGCATCATGCAGGCTAGTATCCATTTTTTCGAGAGTGGCATAAAGCGGTAAAATCATAAAAGGTATGTAGGTATAAACAATGCCCAAATACACCGCTATGTCTGTGTATAGCATTTGCAGAGGTATGTCTATAAGGCCTAAGTCTACTAGTAGTGAATTTACAATGCCATTTTTACCTAGAAGCCCCATCCAGGCGTAAACGCGCAATAAAAATGAGGTCCAGAACGGCAGTATAACCAGCATTAGCAAAATATTGCGGGTAGTGGCTGTGGCTCGTGCAATACCATAGGCCATGGGGTAGCCAATCAGTAGACAAATAAAGGTAGAAATGGCAGCAATTTTGATCGATTTAAAGTAGCTAATCCAATAGAGATTATCTTCAGTTAAAAATCGGTAATTGTCCCAGGTGGCTAGTAACCAATGACCGGCATTGGCGCTTAAGTCTAACAGTGGCGTAAATGGAGGGAGAGCGACAATGGGCGTGGCAAAACTAATTTTGAGAACAATGGCAAAGGGTGCAAGAAAAAATAAAAGAAGCCAAAGATAAGGCACGCCAATAACAAAATTGCGCCATATTTTATCGCCCAATGGCTGTCGATATGGCTTTTTTATCGTCTGCCTGGCTTTATTCATTCAGAGAGCACCACATTGCAGCTAGAGTCCCAAGACAGAAAGACCTCGTCATCCCACTCTAAAGTAAGAGCCTCAGAGCGTTGATAATTTTGCGCACTTACTTGGATAACACGTCCAGATTGACTGCGTATTCGATAAAGGCTGCGATTGCCGTAATAGGCGAGATCTTCCACCGTTCCCTTTGTAATCGTAAGATGATCGCCTTCAGGCCGTTGCTGACTGATGATGATTTTTTCAGGTCGCACAGCAATAGTTACTTCAGTGCCCCCAGCAAATGCTGCTTCACTGTTAGCGTCCAGTTTAGTGCCGGTTTTTTCAAGTTCGGCGCTAAGCCTTTTGGCCACTGGATCTGAGCTGATAACGGTAGCATTAAAAAAGTTAATAGTGCCGAAAAAGTCAGCCACAAAACGGTTGATAGGCGATTCATACACCTGGGTTGGGGTGCCAGTTTGTATAAATCTGCCAGCATTCATAACCGCTAGACGGTCGGACAATGTCATGGCTTCTTCTTGATCATGGGTCACTACAACGAAGGTAATACCCAACTCGTATTGTAAATTGATTAGTTCAAATTGCGTTTGCTCGCGCAGCTTTTTATCTAGCGCCGCTAAGGGTTCATCCAATAATAGTACTTTGGGTTGTTTAATTAGCGCACGGGCCAGTGCAACGCGTTGGCGTTGACCTCCAGACAGATGGTGAGGTTTGCGGGTAGCTAGATCACCCAACTGGACAAGGTCGAGCATCTCTTTTACCCGCGTTGCAATTTCGGCTTTAGGCCGATTATCTTTTTTCAGCCCATAACCTACATTCTGCTCAACGGTCATGTGTGGGAACACCGCATAGGACTGAAACATCATGTTAATCGGCCGGTCATAAGCGGGAATATTGGCCATATCCACGCCATCAATAATTATTTGTCCGGCACTGGGTTCTTCAAAGCCAGCAAGCATACGCAGTAGTGTTGATTTACCGCAACCGGAGCCACCAAGAATGGTAAATAACTCGCCCTTGTAGATATCTAAATCGACATCATCGACGGCTTTAAACTTATCAAACTGTTTGCTTAAACCTTTTATTTGGATAAAAGGTACGGCCTTCGGATCAAGCCATGGCGTTGTTGCAACATAGGGCTTTGTTGATCTCTGGGCCGTTATTCCATCTTCTCTGTTCATGAGTATTAAAGTCCGGTTTTAATTTTAGTCCAGGTACGTGATCGTTTGCGCTCTTCTTTGGGAGCAAGAATTTCCGTGGTTTGTAATCGACGTAAGGTTTCAGCATCAGGGTAAATGGCAACGTTTAGTGTTAGACTAGGCTCAACCAGCGGGGTTGCTGATTTGTTGGCATTGGCATAACCAATATAATCTGTCGAGGCAGCAATGACCTCTGGACGCAGCATATAGTTTAAAAAAAGGTAGGCGTTCTCTCGATGTGGCGCGTCTTCTGGGACATACATATTATCAAACCACATGCCAGCACCTTCTTTTGGAATAATATAGTCTAAATTAATATCTATACCGGCTTCCTTTGCTCTGTTAGACGCTACCGAATAGTCGCCAGACCAACTCATCGCAATACACACTTCTTCACTGGGTAAATCTAAAAGCATTTTGGTAGAGCTAAAATAAGTAATGTAAGGACGCACGGCTTTTACAAGTGCTTCTACTTCTTTTAGCTGTTGTAAATCTACAGAGTTAGCTGAGTAACCCAGATACATCATGGCCATTGGTATTACCGATGTTGGGTCATCTAAAAATGAAATGCCACAGTCACTAAACTGGGAAATAATCGCCGGATCAAATATTAGTGCAGAGCTGTCCAGAGGAGCATTAGGCATACGCTCTTTAATCATATCAACATTGTAGGTAATACCTGTAGTGCCCCAGAAGAATGGGACCCCCTGCAGGCCGTTAGAATACTTTTTATCTGCCTTGTTCACTAAGATGGGATCTAAATGGCGCCAATTAGGGAGCTTTTTAAAATCCACTGGATGAAATATGCCTGCGTTTGCTAGCCTGGCGGTAAAGGATGCGGCATGAATAACGACGTCATAGCCACTGCGACCAGTCATCAGTTTAGTGTCGACAATTTCACTAGAATCATAGATATCATAGGTAATATCAATTCCATACTCTTTTTCGAAGCTGATAATAGCGTCGGGGTTGATATAGTCAGCCCAGTTATAAATGTTGAGTTTTTTAGGTGTGCCTAGTGTTGCATTGATAAGCTCTTGTTCGGAGGAGATGGTCATGGATGGCGTGGCGATAAGACACAGTACCAGCCAAGTCCATACGGCTAGGTGTCCAGACAAACGATGAGATCGTTGTTTTATTAGCACATTACATTCCTTTTAAACCTCGTTTTTGCAGGGCACGAGCAATCACCATTCGCTGCATTTCACTACTACCTTCCCAAATACGATCAACTCGTACTTCGCGGTAAAACCGTTCCACGGCGTTATCTCTTCGGTAACCACGACCACCCCATATTTGTAGACAGCGATCGGCCACCCGATTGGCCATTTCGGTGGAATACAGCTTAACCATAGAACACCGTGCATGCAGAGACTTTACGTCATCACCACGATCATGAGCATCAGCAGCTTCATAAACCATTAGTGTTGCGGCCCATAGTTCCGTGGCACTGTCGGCAAGACTAAATTGAATGGCTTGTTTTTCAATAAGTTTTTCGCCCTGAATGTCGCGCTCTGCCGCCCACGCTGTTGCTTCTTCAATCATTCTTCTGGCCGCGCCTAGCATGCGTGCAGAAATAGTTAGGCGTTCATGGCGAAACCAACTGCGGCTGTAATCCATGCCCGATCCCTCACCGCCAATACGATCTTTTTCGGCAACAAAGACGTTGTCGAATTTGTAAGTAGGGTGGTGGGATGGAAATGTATGGGAGAATGCTGGATTTTCAATCATGGTTACGCCAGGTGCGGCAATATCAACAAAGAATAGCGCTTCTTCTCCATTATCGGTTTTTGCCTGAACAAAAAAGAAGTCGGCCATGTTAGCTGTAGTCACAAACCACTTTTCACCGTTGAGCAAATAGCCACCCTTATGACTTTTGGCTGTGGCATTAGTGATTTCATAAGAGCCAGACTCGGCCTCTGTTATGGCATAGCATTCGCGCAAACTGCCATCCATGAGTCCATTTAAATAGGTTTCTATTTGATATTGACTATCAGCACAGGCCTCAAACATCCATTGCTGAGCTTCTGGGAAACACCAGCACAGCGCATTAGTGACACGACCTAACTCCTCCCAGGCGGCAACCTGATCAACCATACTCATATTTAGACCACCATACTGAGTAGGCGCATCCATTTTGGAGAGACCCAGTGCAATGGCTTTGTCTTGCATGCTCTTGCTGACCGATGCTGGGATCACACCTTGATTCATCTCAGCTTCTATTTCCCACGGAATTAACTCTGCATCTACAAACTGACGAACTTTTTTCTGCCAGTCAAGAGTGCTTTTTTGCTGCTGAATTTCCATGGTATATCTCCTTTGCTGGGCAGCCTATTTAAGCTGTAAAGTGATTTGGGAATTGGGTTGCAAGATAATGCATTGCAACGCTCTGTGCTTGAGCTGGCTTTAATCCTTTGGGTGTTACCAAGAGATCTAACCAGAGACCGTCAGAAAGAGCGGTATAACAGGTGCATACCAGTTCCGGATTAACCTGCTTATAGCCTCCCTGTTGTTTGAGAAGCACAAATAGTTCAGTTAGATTGTTGGCAATCTCGTTTATGTAGCTTGCACAGATAGAAAAGTAAGTAGGTCGTGATTTGGTTTCTCCCCAAAAGGCAAACCACACCGCCAATTTATTACGATCGATTATGTTACGGCTAAAGTCAAAGTTAATATGGGCGAGGATTTTCTGTTCAGTATTCAAGCTTTGATCGTTAAATATCTTCGTTAGTCCATTGGTATATTCATTGGAGATATAGCGCATGGTTTCAATCAATAATTTTTCTTTGCTTTGAAAGTGGAGGTTAACAATACCCAGACTCAGACCCGCTTGCTGGGTCACATCGGCCATAGTGGTTCCGGATAGGCCTTTGTCAGCAATACATTTAATAGTTGCCTCAATGAGTTGTTTTCGCCGCGCCTGCTTAGAAAGCGATCTTGGCGTGTTCACAAGTGATGTTTTTAACGCTTCCATTTACTCCCCCATCAAGAATTTTCAGCGGCCTATGTCTCAAAAAAGCTTAAAAATTATCGGACACCACTAAACCTTAAACCATTGATTAACTGCGTGCAACTGAATGAATAACCATTCATTTTTTGTAGACAGGCGTTTTGTTTTTTGGCATTCTCAAAGAATTAACATAGCTAATAACGCCTTTCTGGCAACGGTTGATGGTTTGGAGTAGCCTCACACTATGAAAAAATATGATGCGATCATTATTGGAGCAGGGCATAACGGGCTGACTAATGCGGCCTATTTAGCCAAGGCTGGGCTAAAGGTTTTAGTATTAGAAAAAAATGCTTACATCGGTGGGGCTACGGTGAGCCGTGAGTTATACCCCAATTGGAAATACTCTAATTGTTCCTATGTTTGTAGTCTACTTCGTCCTGAAATAATCCGAGATTTAGAATTACCTCGCCACGGTTTGCAAGTAGTGCCTTATGGAGGTGGTGTCACCTTCAAAGAAAATGGCGATTACTTTGGTAATCATGCCGATCATGAGAGACTGTTGCGTGAAGTGGCAAGACACTCAAAAAGAGATGCCAGTGCCTATGAGCGCTATGAGGCGGACGTCATGAAGCAAACGCGCTTGATACGTCCTTTCTTGATGCGAACTCCTCCAGATCCTACGTCGTTGAAGCCTCGAGATCTAAAAGAACTAGCCCTTTTGGCAAAATCTTTTGGCAGTATGGGTGAAGAAGGCCTTGCTGACACTATGCGATTTTGGACAATGAGTATTGGGGATTTTCTGGATGAGTACTTTGAGTCTGATGTCATTAAAGCGCATTTAGCGGGTAGCGGTATCATTGGTACTGCGTTGGGAGTTTATTCGCCAGGAACAGCTTATGTCTTACTGCATCATTATATGGGCGATGTGGATGGATCTGTTGGTGCTTGGGGTTTTGCTCGCGGTGGCATGGGGTCAGTGGCAGCGGCTTTGTCAAAGTCTTTTTTGTCGTTTGGTGGCACTATTCAGTGCGATGCAGAAGCGGCACAAATAATCGTCAAAAATGGTAAGGCAAAAGGCGTTGCTCTGGCTAATGGTGACGAGCTTTATGCGGATATTGTGGTGTCAAATCTTGATCCCAAGCGGACATTTCTTAAAATTATGGATGAGAGTGATCTTCCAGCTGATGTAGTTACCAAGGCTAAGAACTTTAAAATTCGAGGGTCTTCTGGAAAACTAAATATAGCACTGGACGGCCTGCCTACATTCACAGGTTTACCAAAGGAAAGTCCCCTCTGCTTGGGTGAGAAACACTTTAGTGATTCTTTACCAAAGATGGAGCGTGCCTATGATGATTGGAAGGCTGAGACCTGGTCTAAAGATCCTTATGTAGATATGTTGATTCCCACCCAAATTGACCCAACCATGGCGCCTCCGGGTAAGCACATGATGTCGGTTTTTGTGCAATATGCACCACCAAAAATTAACGGTGGTGACTGGACCGCTGAGGATAAGGCTGGGTTTGAAAAGACCGTTATTGACCAAATAAGTAACTATAGTCCTGACTTTAAAGATTTAATTTTGCATTGTGAGACCAGAACTCCACAAGATATCGAAAATGAGGTGGGCCTGACTGAGGGGAATATCTTCATGGGTGAGTTAACCTTTGATCAGTTGTTGTTCAATCGACCATTCCCGGGCTATGCCCAGTATCGTGGGCCGGTGAAGGGTATGTATATGTGTAGTTCTGGAACGCATCCAGGGGGTGGTGTAATGGCTGCACCAGGGGCTAATGCGGCGCGAGAAATACTTATGGATCTCAAGTTAACCAATACTGTGCCTGGAGGCTATGACGATGATTAATGTTGATAAACACTATGATGTTATCGTTGTTGGCGGTGGTCACAACGGACTTGTCTGCGCGACGTATTTGGCAAAAGATGGACGAAAAGTTTTAGTTTTAGAAGCCAATGATGCTCCAGGGGGTGCCTCTGCCACCGCTGAGTTTAGTGATCAGTTTTCAGTGTCGTCTTGTGCACATTGGCTATTTCAATTAAACCCCAAGGTAGCCTCTGAGTTGGACCTTACTAAGCATGGATTAGCACTGTCGGCGGAAAATCTCTGTACCATTGCATTGGCTGAAGACGGTAATCACCTTACCATTGATGGCGACAAGCTTGAGGGTGAAAATATATCGGATGAGGATCGCAAGGCTTTTGTGGCGTTTAATCAGCAAATTTCTAAGTTTTGTAAGCTTCTAGCGGGGGCGTTCAGTCGCCGTGCACCAAAGTTAGTTGAAGGTAATTTTACAGATCGCATTACTCTGGCAAAGCTTGGCTTTGGTATGAAACTGCTCGGCAAAGAAGATATGAGTGATCTCATGCGTTTGGCGTTGATTAACATTTATGATGTGATGGAAGAAAATTTTGAAAATGATTTGTTGAAGGGAGCTATTAGTCTAGATTCTTTGCTAGGGTCACACATGGGGCCGCGCTCCCCTAACACTGTTTATGGTTATATTTATCGTCGCATGGGCGCTATCTTTGGCTTCCAAGGTCCAGCGGTCGTTCAAGGTGGTATGGGTACTGTGGGTAAAGCCATGGCCGCGGCCGCGGCAGCAAGTGGTGTTGATATTGAGGTCGATGCTGCGGTTGATAAAATTAATATAGATGTAGATCATGCCACCGGTGTTACCTTAAAAGATGGCCGAGTGATTAACGCCGCCTTAGTGGTGTCCAATGCAGATCCCAAAACAACTTTTAATAAATTGGTGGGGTTATCAAACATTGAAACTGGTGTTGCGCGTCGAGTAAAAACGATGCGTATGAAAGGCGATACGGCTAAATTACATATCGCGTTAGATAGTTTACCTAACTTTACCGGGTTAACTGAACAACAGATGGGACAGCGTTTGGTTATTGCTCCGACTATGAACTACATTGAACACGCATTTAACTCCTCCAAGTATGGTGAATACTCAGCCGCACCTGCGATGGATATTAGTATCCCCTCTATTCACGACGCGAGTCTGGCGCCAACTGGAAAGCATGTGATGTCGGTGATAGTGCAGTATGCCCCCTACGATTTAACTGGGGGTTGGACGGAGGAGAATAAAGGCACGTTCACAGAGTTAGTTATTGATCGACTTGCCGACTTTGCGTCTGACCTAAAAGATAAAATCGTTGCTAGTGAGTTATTAACGCCGGTTGATATAGAGCAGCGTTTCCATATTCATGGTGGTCATTGGCATCATGGTGAGATTAGTCTTGATCAAATCCTGATGATGCGTCCTTTTCCTGGAGCCTCTCAGTATGGTACTGCTGTAGATGGGTTGTACCTCTGCGGTGCTGGCAATCATCCTGGCGGCGGTGTAATGGGGCTGGCAGGGCATAACGCAGCGAAAGAAATTATAAAGCGAGGTAAATCAGCATGATGCCACATGATGAAACAATGATTTTAGAGACGCCTTTTCATTCACGATGTTTGGCATTATGTGAGATTAACCTGTGGGAAGACTGGAAGGGTTACCGGAGTGCCGCGGCTTATACCAGTGTTGAACAAGAGTATTTTGCTGTGCGCAGTAACACCGGGGTGTTTGATATATCACCGATGATAAAATATCGATTTACAGGTCCAGATGCTGGTGCTTACCTCAATCGGTTAGTGACCAGAGATATTAGCAAGATCGCTGTCGATCGCGTTGCCTATACTGTTTGGTGTGATGACAATGGTCAAGTGATGGATGATGGTACTATTTTTCATTTAGCTGAAAATGATTACCGACTCTGTGCCTATGCGCGTTGTCTTGATTGGCTGATGTGGTCGGCAGAAGGCTTTGATGTCACTATTGTTGATGAGACTGCTGAGGTCGCTGCCCTAGCCGTGCAGGGCCCAACATCCTGTGCTGTGTTTAAAGATATGGGTTTTGAAGGTATTGAACATCTCAAGCCTTTTGGTATTACGCGTTATCCCTTTGAGGGAGATGAAGTCATGATTAGCCGCACAGGCTTTACCGGTGATCTTGGATACGAAATTTGGATTGATCCGACCTTAGCTGAAACGTTTTGGGATGCCCTGTTTGCAGCGGGAAAGTTACGAGGTATCCGCGCTATTGGTAGTGCGGCATTAGATATGTTGCGTACCGAGACAGGTTTTCTGCAGGCTGGGATTGATTTTATTCCTGCTGAAGAAGCGATTCGCACTGGGCGTTCGAGGTCTCCTTTTGAGTTAGGCCTCGGTTGGTTGGTTTCATTTGATAAGCCAGTCTTTAACGGCCGAAAAGCGTTACTTAAAGAGAAGCAAGAAGGGTCTCGTTATGCTTTTGTGTATCTTGATGTCGAGGGTAATAAGCCCGCAGAGCATGCTTTTATTTATTCTGGCAGCAAAGAAGTTGGCACTGTTACAACCGCCGCATGGTGCCCAACGGCAAAAACTAACGTAGCCTTTGCTCAGGTCGATGCTCAATATGGCAAGGTTGGGCAAAAATTAGTGGCTGAAATTTATTATGAGCGAGAGTTAAAGTGGACCCGTGTTATGGCCAAGTGTACTGTCATTGAGGGTGCTGTGTTTAACCCACCACGAAAAAGGCAAACACCAGCACCGGATTTCTAATGATTGATCACCGGCTACAACCACTTTTAAAACCTGCATCAATTGCAGTTCTTGGTGCTTCGCAAAGAAGTGGTGCCGTAGGCAATGAGGCTATTGTCAATCTGTTTCGCGGTGGTTTTGAGGGAGCTATTTACCCTGTTAACCCAGGTTATCAAGACGTTTTAGGTCTTACTTGTTATCCATCATTGGCAGCTTTGTCCGAACGTCCTGAGATGGTAATTTTTGCCATTGGAGATCATCGTGTAGAGGCCGCTATTGATGAAGTCATTTCTTTAGGTATACCCGCCTGCACTATATTTTCATCGCTTCTTTTAGATGATGACAGCACGCCAAATTTAAAACAACGTATCGCTGATAAAGCTATGGCCGCTGGGCTTCTCATTGCTGGCGCTAATGGTATGGGTTTTTATAATGTGCGAGATAGGGTTCTGGCAAGTGGTTTTGATACTCGAGATCATCCCTATCCAGGCAATGTATGTTTGATTAGTCAGTCAGGTGCCGGCATGTCGGGCATTGTCGACTGTGAGCGGCGGTTGCAATTTAATTTTGCGGTGTCCAGTGGTTATGAACTCACCGTGTCCATGGAAGATTACTTAGATTATGCGCTTGATTTAGAAGAAACCAGAGTGGTAGGGCTATTTTTGGAAACTAGTCGTTATCCAGATAAGCTAGTTCAAGCATTTAAAAAAGCCTATCAGCGAAATATTCCGATTATTGTACTCAAGGTGGGGCGTACTGATTTAGCAGCAGAGCTAGCAGTGTCCCATTCAGGGGCCCTGGCCGGCAGTGATCAATGCTATAGCGCACTGTTTGATCGTTATGGCGTGCAGCGAGTTGACGACATGGACCAATTGGCCACAACACTTGTGATGTTTGCACAACCTCATCCGGTAGCTCAAGGAGGAGTTGTTTCGCTGCACGACTCAGGGGGCGAAAGACAGTTGATGATCGATCTTGCAGATTCATTGAAGGTTCCCCTCACAGATCTTGAGTCATCGACTGTTTCTACGCTGAAAGATATACTTGATATTGGGTTGCCTGCTGTTAATCCACTAGATGGCTGGGGGGCGGGCGGCCCCAATGCCAATGCTATTATGGCTGACTGCTTTACCGCTTTGCTGACCGACAGCGGCGCAGCATTTGGGGCGGTAATTCATGATCGGGGTCCTAATAGTGAAGTCTATTCAGCTTACCTAGAGTATCTTTATCAAGCTCAGATGGCATCTGGAAAACCAGTGTTTCTCGTTGCCAATAGGCAGGGTAGTGGTAGCGATGAATTGGCGATAACGTCCACTCACAATGGTTTTGCAATAATTGACGGAGTAAGTCAGTTCTTAATAGGTGCGCGTTGCCTGTTACACTATCGAGATTTTCAGTCTCGGGAAACCATGGACAGGGTCGATCTAGATCAGGGTCATTATGATCATTGGCGTCAACGGTTGAAGACAGAAATCAGGGTAACAGAAACCTTGGCTAGCCAATGCTTGATTGATCTAGGGATTCCAATGCTGCAGAGTGTTTTGGTTGGCAGCGAAGAAGAATTGACCTTGGCAGGGGCTAGCGTTGGGTTTCCATTAGTATTGAAAACAGCCCAATCTAAAATAAGTCACAAGACGGATGTCGGTGGCGTGGCTTTAAATATTGCTAACCAGACTGATCTATTGGAGGCCTATAGAGAGATGACTGATCGTCTCGGGCCACAGGCAATGGTTGCGCCTATGTTGCAGTCAAGTGGTATCGAAATGATTTTAGGTGTTAGTCAAGATAGCCAGTTTGGGCCAATAGTGGTGGTGGGATTTGGTGGTATTTTTGCTGAAGTATTGAGAGATACTGTCGTGCTGTTACCACCATTTGATGCAAATACAGTAAAGAGAGCGTTAAAAAAACTATCGATGGCAGAGCTTTTATCAGGTGTTCGCGGGGCATCGAAAGTTGATGTTGACGCTTATTGTGAGGCGGCTGCGAGATTATCTGAAATTGCGGTAGCAATGAAAGATATATTGGTTGAAGTGGATATTAACCCAATAATGTTAACAAGTGACGGATGTATAGGTTTAGATGCATTGATGATATTGGCGAAGTAGAATTAAACGGATATAAGCTGGAAATATGACAATTAATATTGCAACAGAGTCAGAACTACAAAGATTCATCAAACAGTACCCAGAGATAAAAATGCTGGAGATTCTAATGCCTGACATGAATGGCATTGTTCGCTGTAAACGCATTCCAGCAAGTGAATTTACTACATTTTTTTGTGATGGCGTTAAGGGTCCTGCATCTACAGTGTTACTGAATGTGCGCGGTGAATTTTGCGATGAAGTTGATTTTGCTGACCTGGAGGGTGACCCTGATAAACTGATTCACCCGATTGCCAACACGCTAGCGCCTATTACATGGTTGAAATCAGACACTGCTCAGGTGTTGGGTACCTTTACCGAATTGGACGGCAGTCCTGCACTGTTTGATAGCCGCAATATTCTCATAAAAGCACTACAACCTTTGCAAGCTATGGGTCTTAAGCCTGTTGTTGCCACCGAATTAGAGTTTTATTTACTTAAAAATGGTGATTCTGCAGTACCACAGCCGCAGCTAGCAAATGTGCCAGGCACTAATGTAGAGCAGTCAGGTACTCAGTACGCAATGCCCGAGGATCTTTGGGATAACGATGATTTTCTGGAAGATGTACGAAAAGCTTGTGAGCTGCAGAATGTGCCTATGACTACAGTGCATTCTGAGTTCTCACCTGGGCAATTTGAAATTAATTTACATCATGTAGATGACCCCATTACTGCATGCGATCATGCGGTACTTCTTAAACGGATTATCAAAGGCGTAGCGCGGTATCACGGAATGGCTGCAACATTTATGGCAAAACCCTTTATGGATGTACCAGGTAGCGGATTACATGTGCATTTTAGTTTGTATGATGAAGATGGTGTCAATGTATTTGCTAACCCTGAGTCTGCTGTGGTGCCCGCCATTTCTGACACTTTGCGTCATGCTATCGGAGGCTTGGCTGATACCATGGCGGATTCCATGGCTATATTTGCACCAAATGCAAATTCTTACCGTCGTTTGATTCCGGGTAATTTTGCGCCTCTAACACCAAATTGGGGTTATAACCATCGCGATGTCGCATTACGTATCCCAGTTTCTGGCGTTAATGATTGTCGAGTTGAACATCGAGTGTCTGGCGCTGATGCTAATCCTTATCTAGTCATGGCAGCGTTGGCAGCTGGCGTTCATCATGGTATTAGTCAGGGTTGTGATCCGGGTGAAATGATCCCTGAAGGGCTTGAGATTGAAGAAGAGATTACCTTGCCTCGAATCTGGTCGCTTGCCTTAGATGAGTTCGACAGTAGCGCGATCTTGCCGCAATATTTAGGCGAGGACTATTGCAGGCTTTTTGGTACTGTACGCCGAGGCGAGTGCGAAGAATTTGTCACTCAAGTATCAAATATAGATTATGACTGGTATCTTCGGGCAATGTAATTAGTATCAAAACAACCTTATTAAATAATCATTTAACTGACTATATGCTCATTTAAAAAAATATTGTATAGTAAAGCCAAAGGGCACTATTAGACCCTAAATTTAGGTAGTTACTATGAAATTTATTGCGACAGATGTCTCTGATACAAAGCAAAAAATGGTTGATATGGCCACTATCCAGCAGGGTAAGCCAGGATTTGCTATTGATCCTTATTTCTATCGTTCCCATGTCACCTATCAAGCTGAACTTGAAAATATTATCTTTAAGAGCTGGTTATACGCAGGTCACATAAGTCAAATAGCTAAAAAAGGCGACTTCTTCTTATTTGATATAGGTGAGGACTCAATCATTATCTGCCGTGACAACAAAGGCCAGATTCGTGCCATGCACAATATTTGCCGCCATCGTGGTGCGCGTGTGTGTGAAGAGGCTCATGGTAATCGTCGATCCTTTGTGTGCCCCTATCACGGTTGGGGTTATGGTAACGATGGTAAGCTAAAAGCAGCCCGTGATATGCATAATGTGGATGGTTTTAGCGTTGATGATTATGCGCTAAAGTCAGTCAAATTAATTATTTTTCAGGGAATGATTTATATTAATTGTGATCCTGATGCCCCCGATTTTGAGAAGCCGTTATCAAACATTGCCACTCAGTTAGGTGCTTATGACCTTGAAAACGCCAAGGTCGCGGAAGCTAAGACATACCGTATTAATGCTAATTGGAAACTTTGCCTAGAGAACTACCTTGAGTGTTATCACTGTGCAAGCTCTCATCAACATTACGCCAAATTGCATACCTTGCAAGCATTAGCGCATAAGGTGAAACCAATTAATGAGGCAATGTGGGCACGAGCCGATGAGGTAACTGGCGTTACAGGAATTGCGAAAGAGTACTACGGTTACTACAACGATTCAGCCGCCTTCGGTGCCTGTTCTTACCACAGTCGTTATGCGCTCTATGAGGGTTTTCAAAGTGGTAGTAAAGGGGGTCAACCTGTTGCTCCTTTGATGGGCCACATAAAAGGCTACGACGGTGGAGCCGGTGATTTTCAGATGGGCCCTTTGACCTTCATGCTCAATTACCCTGACCACTGCGTTTTGTACCGGTTTATTCCTCGCAGTATTACTGAAACGGACATGGAATTGGTCTGGTACGTTAACGGTGACGCTGTTGAGGGTATTGATTATATTAAAGATGACCTCACCTGGTTGTGGCATGAAACAAGCTTAGAGGATGAGTTTATTATTTTGCGTAATAGCGAGGGCGTTAACTCGCACTTTTTTGAACCAGGGCCCTACCATCCAGAACATGAATCTACCTGTTATGAGTTTATAACTTGGTATTTAAAAGCCTTGTCGCAGGTGAAATTGAGTTAGCAGATAAAAGGAATTGACTATGTTTTTAAAGGCAACAAAAGAGACCAAAGAGCATGCGCCCTCATATTATGCGGCCTCTGCAAACTGGCAGACAGATTATCCTCAATTAGCCGGTGAGTTAGATGTAGAGGTTGTTATTGTGGGTGCTGGCTTTAGTGGTGTTGCAACTGCCGTTGAACTTTGCGAACGCGGGTATAAGGTGGCTTTGGTAGAATCTAACCGTATTGGGTGGGGTGCCACCGGTCGCAACGGCGGCCAAATCATTGGTGGTTATGGTAGTGATCCCAGTGCCTTTCGCTCAAGCATCGGTAGTGAAGGTGTCCGTATTGTTGAAAATATGGGAAGTGAATGTGTAGAAATTATTAAACAACGTATTGAAAAGTATAATATCGATTGTGATTTAAAATGGGGTTATTGCGAAGTTGGTCTAAAAAAGCGTCACCTAAAAGGTTATCGTGAATGGGCCGAAGAGGAACCGGCCATTCAATTGCTCGATCAAAATGAAATAAAACAGTACGTTAACTCTGATCTATATATTGGCGGCTACTACAGAGAAGATTGGGGGCATATTCAACCGCTCAATTTATGTATTGGTGAAGCAAAAGTTGCGGAGTCAATGGGTGCGAAAATTTTTGAACAAACACAGATAACCAGCATTACCTATGGTGAAAACCCGGCTGTACACACCAACAAAGGTACTATCAGAGCTGATCATGTCATTCTTTGTGGCAATGCCTATATGGGCAATTTGGTCCCATACTTGGACGCACGCGTGTTACCTGCCACCAGCTGCATTATTGCCACTGAACCGCTCTCTGATGAACAATTGCAACAGACTATGGTGCGTGATGTTGCAGTGTGTGATTCTAGAACTGCTTTAGATTATTACAGGCTCTCTGCTGACAAACGCTTGCTTTTTGGGGGGTTATCTAATTACTCAGGACTAGAGCCTGCGAATGCTCAAGGCATCATGCATGCCAAGATGACTAAGGTCTTTCCTAGTTTAAAAAATGCCCATATTGACTATAGTTGGTCGGGAAGAATGGGTATTAGTGTACGACGGATGCCTCAAATTGGTCGTATCAAAGACAGTAATGTACTTTATATTAGCGGTTATTCAGGACATGGCGTGGCGCCTACTCATATGACCGGTCGTATTCTTGCTGAGGCGGTCGATGGAGACACTCATCGATTCGATATTATGAATAAAATGTTCCACTTACCTTGGCCCGGTGGGAAGCTATTGAGACGACCTGCAATGGCAGTTGGTATGATGTGGTATAAAATGCTCGACGCTATCTAGGACTATCTATGAGTAAAGAGGTGCTGATTTTCTTGCATATGGATGATAAGCATCCCGGTTACATTGCCAATTATCTTGAAACAAATAATATTCCCTATCGTGTTGTTCGGGGCTATGCTGGTGATTCTATCCCTTTATTAAATGACAGCATGGCTGGCTTGGTTTTTATGGGTGGTGCAATGAGTGCCAATGACGCTATCCCCTGGATTGAGCAAGAGATAGAACTGATCTACCAGGCGATTGATGCCAATGTGCCAGTCCTCGGTCACTGTCTGGGCGGGCAGCTGATCAGTGTGGCTCTGGGTGCGGACGTAACGGCACACCCCACTGGTGAAGTCGGTTGGCACTCCTGTAACCGACAGCCAAACGCGGAGGCCGACAAATGGCTGGGAACCACAGATGATTCGTTTCCTATGTTTCACTGGCACTTTGAAACATTTTCATTGCCGCAACGGGCGCGGCTACTATTCTCGTCTGAGTACTGTCAAAATCAGGCTTATAGTGTTGGCGAAAATGTCCTCGCCATGCAGTGTCATGTGGAAATGACTGAGCCCTTGATAACTCATTGGATTACTCAGTGGCAAGATGATTTGCAGGAAATGACTGCGACTAAACAAAATTATCAACAAATACGCGCATCGTTGAAAGATAATGTTGTCAGACTGAATCAGGTGGCAGAGCAACTTTACAGCTGCTGGGCCAAAAGCCTTCAGCTCAAGTTAAAAAGGTAATATCCATGGACAGCGATAGTTTTAGAGATAAGTACAATCAGCATCTGCTGCACCCCTGGGGAGATCTCTCCAGTATAGGTGAAGATGAGGACAGTTCGGTAATTGTCAAAGGCGACGGTGTCTATATATTTGATGCCGAGGGTAATCGTCTGTTAGATGGCCCTGCTGGTATGTGGTGCATGCAGACGGGCTATGGACGTCGAGAAATTGCCGACGCAGTGGCTGAACAAATTATGAATCTCAGCTATGCCACGTCATTTTCTGTGATTAACAATAGAGAAGTGCAACTGGCACAGCGTATCGCAGAGCAAACTCCCGGTGACTTGAATCGGATTTTCTTTACCACTGGTGGTTCAACCGCTGTGGATTCAGCGCTGCGCCTGTGTCAATTAGCCAGTAACATTCAGAGCAAACCTCATCGCAAGCACATCCTGACCCGCGAGAAGGCCTACCATGGCAGTACGTTTTTATCCGCATCAGTGACCGGTAAGGAACGCGATAAGTCAGCCATGGATACGATAAAAGAGGGTATTCATTTTCTCTCTGCGCCCTGCCATTTTTATCATCCAGAATTTGCCACAGAAGAGGCTTTCTGTGATTTTCTCATTGAAGAATTAGAGCAAAAAATACTCGACGTGGGGGCAGATAATATTATGTGTTTTATCGCCGAACCCATTCTTGCCAGCGGGGGTGTGATTGTTCCACCGGCTAACTACAATCAACGCTGCTGGCAGACGGTGAAGAAGCATGGTATCACCTATATTGCCGATGAAGTGGTCACCGGATTTGGCCGTCTTGGGCATTGGTTTGCCTCTGAAGCTGTATTTGGTGTGGTGCCAGACATGATAATTTTTGCCAAAGGGGTCACCTCTGGTTATATCCCCATGGGTGGTTACGCAGTGTCGGAAACCTTTCTCGCTAGCTTTAGCGGCGACAATGCTGAGGGCTGTCTCTACTCCAATGGTTATACTTGGGGAGGTAGCCCAATTGCCTGTGCTGCGGCACTTACCAGTTGGGACATTATTGAGCGAGAGAATCTGCTGACCCACGTGCACCAGATTGGGCCCTATTTCCAACAGCAATTGAGAACCTTAAAAAATATCCCGCTAGTGGGTGATGTTCGTGGTCAGGGGCTAATGGCGGCAGTTGAAATGACCGTTGAGGGACGCAATGAAGAGGATCTTTTGGCCAAAGATTACGCCATCGGTGATATGGTCGATCAGCACTGTCAGCAGTTGGGATTATTGGTGCGGCCATTCATTAATATTTGTATTATTTCACCACCACTGATTATTACTAAGCAACAGGTAGATGAGCTGGTCTCGACACTTCGTCTGGGGTTAGAACTGACCTTAAATGATCTTCGAGAGCAGGGCATTTGGATCGATTAACTAAAACATTTAATTAAGCGCCACGGGGTAGGACATGTCTAATAAAGAAATTTTTGATAGTTTTTCAATGTTTGCGAACGCCTTTAGTTACATGGGTCTACCCATTTCTAGAGATATTGAAGCGTCTGACCTAGTTATCATGGGGATTCCTTATGATCTTGCCACCACTGGTAGGGCAGGTACTCGTCATGGGCCGCAGGCAGTGCGAAGGGCATCAGCAAACTTGCGTTGGGAAGAAAAACGTTGGCCATGGACATTTAATGCCTTTGATAGGCTCAATGTTATTGACTATGGCGATGTGGAATTTGCCCCTGGTGACTCTGCTGAGGCGGTAGAGACGATTATTAAGCATGTGGGCCATGTTCATAAACATGGCAAAAAGACTCTGTGCTTTGGTGGCGACCACTTTGTGACCTTGCCGCAACTAAGAGCAGTGCACCAAGGTCATGGTACTGTGGCGCTGGTGCAGTTCGATGCGCACACGGACACCTATGAAGAGAGTGCAGAGTATGATCATGGAGGCATGTTCTATACCGCTCCTAAAGAGAATTTAATTGATCCAGCACATTCAATTCAGATAGGTATTCGCACCGAGTATTCAACAGATGCAGACATTAAGGTTATCGATTCCGCGGCGGCTAACGATATGGCCTGGCAAGATATTGTTGCAGATATAAAACTACGTGTTGGTGATATGCCTATCTACTTGACCTTCGACATTGACTGTCTGGATCCAGCTTACGCACCAGGCACCGGCACACCAGTGGTTGGAGGTATGACCACAGACAAAGCGTTGAAAATTTTGCGTGGCTTGGCTGGTTTGAACATTGTCGCCGCCGATGTGGTTGAGGTGGCACCCGCCTATGATCATGCCGACATCACCGCACTGGCAGGTGCGACCATCGGGTTGGAGTTAATCTATCTTATGGCGTCAGATCGAAAAGTGAATTTATAGCGTTAAGGAATATTTATAAAACTCGGTTTCACGCACATAGCCCAAGGCTTCGTAGAGTTGTTGAGCGTTGATATTGTCGATTGCTGTCTCCAGATCTATGCGCGCTGCGCCACTGTCTATGGCATGGGCTTGAGCTCGGTTCATCAACGCTTTTCCTACACCGAGGCGGCGATACTCGGCGTCAACGAAGAGGTCGTATAGAACCAAGATGGGAGCGGCTTCAACACTGCAAAAGGTGGCGTAGAGCTGAGTGAATCCAAGTGCCACTCCTTTGGCTGATCTGGCGATGAAAACCACCGAGCTGGCGTTGCTTAGGCGCGCTAGCAGATAATTTTTTGCCAATGTTAAGTCGGCATCCTCTTCATAAAATTGGCGGTACTGATCAAATAAAATGGCCAGGTCATCCACATCATCAAGCGTCGCCTGAAAGAGAGAGAAGTCAGACTCTGATTGCCCATGCTCTTTTGGATCCATCGGCATGTCATAACACCAGGGGAATACGCTGGCGAGAAAGCTTCTGCACACAAGGCGAGCATCGTCGCGATCGTAGCTCTCGCCAGCGAACAATATTTCCTTCCAGACCTCGTCGGTGATTCCAGAGATAGCATTGGCAATGGCGCGGGCACTTATTTCATTTTGTTTGTTGGCATTTTGAATAATTTGTTCGCAAAGAGTTAAGATCAGTTTGAAATTTTGACGGTCGAGGTTGCCGCGAATACGCTGATAATCCTGCCTGCCTCGACTCTCTGAATCGAAAGCGTGCCATACAGCCATCTTTCGGTGTTCGGTGATCTCAGGATCCAGAGAGGCATTAATAATAGCGTGTAATCGTTGTGCTGGATCTGCACCGGCGGCCTTGAGTGCATTGGCGATGCTGCTATCAAATTCGTCGGAGACGAAATTTAATGTTTCAAGCAATAGGG
>Ga0233426_10000435_pt1 | contig 45049 bp, 40 predicted proteins | sample SI_118_April2016_6_FD_179875 | JGI IMG/M metagenome (GOLD analysis project Ga0233426, IMG submission 179875) | Seawater microbial communities from Saanich Inlet, British Columbia, Canada - SI_118_April2016_10_MG | ecosystem: Environmental > Aquatic > Marine > Inlet | place: Canada: British... | reverse complement strand
CGTTGCATGGATATTAAAGAAACTACAAGTGGGCGGTTTAGCGGTTAATGGTCTTAAAGTTGTAACGAGTTTAAATTTAGGTTCTAAAGAACGATTAGTTGTCGTCCAAGTCGGTGAAAAGCAATTGTTACTTGGCGTAACTGGACAACAAATTAATTTACTTGATACTTTAGCTGAACCTATTGAAGTTAAAACGGGTGTGCCAATAGAACTTAGTCAAACATTTGCACGTTTTAGCCGCAATTCTGCAGATAAAGCCAACAGTGAAAATACTCATGATAGATCTTAAGTCAACTAATGTTTCTAAAAACATTGAAAATGCTACCAATAACAATATAAAAAGAAATGTTGTTGAAAATTTATGTATCAGTTTATTTTCGGTTAAAGGTTTTATTTTTTTATTTATGTTATTAGCTGCATTTTTCGCTAGCCAATCTGTCTTAGCGGCTGATGAATTGGGCATGTCTGCACTCAAATTAACGACTAATGCGGATGGTTCACAAGAATATACGGTAACGTTACAAATCTTAATGTTTATGACTGCATTAAGTTTTATACCTGCTGGCATTATTATGATGACATCCTTTACCCGAATTGTTGTGGTCATGGCTATTTTGAGACAGGCACTTGGTTTGCAACAAACACCTTCAAATCAAGTTATCATAGGTCTAACGTTATTCATGACGATGTTCATCATGACTCCTGTCTATAATGAAATTAATAAACGAGCGATTGAACCCTATTTAGCCGATCAAATGACTTCTGTAGAAGCTATTGATACAGCAAAAATTCCTTTAAGAGCATTTATGCTCGAACAAACGAGAATCAAAGACTTAGAAACTTTAGCGAATATGTCAGGTATTGAAAAGGTTGATCAACCCACTGACTTACCTATGACAGTTATTATTCCAGCGTTTATTATTAGCGAGCTAAAAACCGCATTTCAAATAGGTTTTATGCTCTTTATTCCTTTTCTGATAATCGATTTGGTTGTGGCGAGTATTTTAATGGCAATGGGTATGATGATGTTATCACCCATGATTGTTTCTTTACCCTTTAAATTGATGTTATTTGTACTTGTTGATGGCTGGAATTTAGTTATAGGTACAATTGCGACAAGCTATGGAATGGGGAGTGGCTAATGAACCCTGAAGTATTCGTCGACATACTAAGTGATGCCCTGTTTTTGGTTATTGTTCTGGTGTGTGCCGTTATTATTCCTAGCCTAGCTGTAGGGTTGGTCGTGGCTGTTTTTCAAGCTGCAACTTCTATTAACGAGCAAACGTTAAGTTTTCTTCCACGTCTTTGTGTCACCTTATTAGCATTGATTTATGGAGGGCATTGGCTAGTACAAAAACTGATGGATTATACCATTAGGCTGATTTCCAGTATTCCCAGTGTGGTGAGTTAATGGAGTTCACTGAATCAGTTATTATGCAATATATAGCTGATTTTATTTTACCTTTCGCGCGCATCTCTGCGCTTATAATGTCAATGATCGGCTTTGGTTCAAAGATAATACCTGGTAAAGTTAAGCTTTTATTGTGTATAGCATTAACCATTACTGTTATGCCAGCTATTCCAGCAGCACAAATAGGCTCTCTTTTTTCTTTTCAAACAACATTTCTTATTTTTGAGCAAATTATTATTGGTATAGCCTTGGGTTTTGTAACCGTTATGGTGCTCAATACTTTTACATTGGCAGGTCAAGTTATAGCAATGCAAACAGGCCTAGGATTTGCGTCACTCGTTGACCCTGTCAGTGGTATGAATGTGCCAGCGGTAGGACAATTTTTCCTCATCTTATCAACACTTATGTTTTGGGCGATGGACGGCCACTTAGCTTATATTCAATTTGTAGTAGCTAGCTTTGAAACGCTACCCATAGGCGAATATAAATTTTCCCCTGATAAATTTAAAGAGCTAGCTGAATGGGGCTCATGGATGTTTGCTACGGCTTTATCGTTAGCCTTAGCACCAGTTACTGCGATGTTATTGATTAATTTTTCTTTTGGTATCATGACGCGAGCGGCACCACAACTAAATATATTTGCTATTGGTTTTCCAGTAACCATGTGTGCAGGTTTATTAATTATGTGGTTAACCATGGGGAACTTTTTTACCCATTATGAATTACAATGGCAGCGGGCACTCGAGTTTAGCTGCCATCTGATCAATTGTAAGGCTGGCTAATGGCTGATTCTGATAGCGGCGAAAAAACAGAAGAACCCACGGCCAAAAAGCTTTCTGACGCTAGAAAAAAAGGTCAAATTGCGCGCTCTAAAGATTTAGGTACTATGTTTGTTTTAGTCGGAAGTGCAGTCGCTATAATGCTTGTCGGAGGCATGTTGACTGAAAGTTTATCGTTAGTTATGACTCGAACCTTTAGTTTGACGCGCGAAGAAGTCATGGATATTCATGCTTTATATGGTGTACTTAGAGGTACGGTAACCCATTTAATTGCACCCTTAGTCTGGATTTTTGTCATCATCATGATTGCGGCGTTTATAGGTAATACAATGCTCGGAGGAATGAGCTTCTCTGCGGAAGCTATGGCACCAAAACTCAGTAAAATGTCACCGCTAGCTGGCTTTAAACGTATGTTTGGTATTAAAGCACTTGTTGAATTAGTTAAATCACTATTGAAGTTTTTTGTCGTTTTTATTGTAGCTTATTTATTGTTGAGTAGCTTATTTGAAGAAATATTAGGTTTGAGCCTTGAAGCGATCCCATTGAATTTTGAACATGCTGTGACTATGTTGCAATGGATGTTTTTAGTATTAGCTTTATCCATCGGTATTATTGCTGCTATTGATGCGCCCTACCAAACTTGGGATCACAATAGACAGTTGAAAATGACAAAGCAAGAAATCAAAGATGAAAACAAAAATACTGAAGGTAGTCCTGAAATTAAGGGGCGTATTCGTCGTGCACAATATGAAATGTCGCAACGAAGAATGATGCAAGATGTGCCTGATTCAGATGTCGTGATCACTAACCCAACTCATTACGCAGTAGCATTAAAATATGATCTTGAACAAGGTGGGGCACCGATGTTAGTGGCTAAAGGCATCGATCAAATGGCCATACATATTCGTACCATTGCCAAAGAGAATGATGTAGAAATTATTGCTTCACCTGCTTTAGCACGCTCTTTATATTACTGTGCTGAAACTAATGAAGAAATTCCTGAAGAGCTTTTCGCTGCTGTTGCTCAAGTCCTAGCCTTCATTTTTCAGCTTAATGAGCACAAAAAAGGTAAGGCAAAGAAACCAACACCTATTGCAAAAAATCTACCTATTCCCGATGATTTTAAATATTAATTAGCTATTAATCAGTGGGTTAGTGTTGAAGGTGTTTATTTATCACCCATTCAAAATATTTTTTAATGAGTTTGGTCTGTTTATTGCTATTTCATGATATGCGTCAAAAAAATATCATAAGAGTAAAATGCAGCTAGCAGCCACTTTTCAGAATTTTAAAAATAATAAGCTAAACTTTCTTTCTGGTTTAGGCACACCGCTACTTATCATGGCAGCGCTTGGCATGGTTATATTACCGATGCCTTCTTTCTTATTGGATATACTTTTTTCTTTTAATATTGCCTTATCGTTGGTGGTGTTATTGATCACTGTTTATACCTTAAAGCCTCTCGAGTTTGGTGCTTTTCCTGCGGTATTACTTATCGCTACTATCTTACGGTTAGCGTTAAACGTTGCGAGTACACGAGTTGTTCTATTAGAAGGACATGAAGGCCCTGATGCTGCAGGTAAAGTCATTGAAGCATTTGGCTCTGTCGTTATTGGTGGAAACTACGCTGTAGGTTTAGTGGTTTTTATTATATTAATCATCATTAACTTTGTTGTTGTTACTAAAGGTGCAGGAAGAATTGCGGAAGTAACGGCACGCTTCACTTTAGATGCAATGCCAGGCAAACAAATGGCAATAGATGCGGATTTGAATGCAGGATTTATAACAGCCGATCAAGCACGAGAGCGCCGAATAGAAGTAACGAGTGAGGCTGATTTTTATGGTTCGATGGACGGTGCCAGTAAATTTGTAAAAGGGGATGCTGTTGCTGGAATATTAATTTTATTGATTAATATTATTGGTGGGCTTGTTATTGGCATGGTGCAGCATGACTTGAGCTTCAATAGTGCTGTTGAAATATATACCCTTTTAACTATTGGAGATGGGCTGGTGGCTCAAATTCCAGGCTTGTTATTATCTGTCGGCACTGCGATTGTTGTAACTCGTCAAAATACCTCTCAAGATATGGGAGAGCAGGTTAGCGGCCAATTAGGTCAAGAGCGTTCATTGTATATTGCTGCAGGCGTTATGTTCGTTATGGGCATTATTCCTGGAATGCCTCACTTTGCATTTTTATTATTTGCTTTCTTGATAGCTGCAACAGCCTTCATTAGTGGCAAACATAAAATAGCCAAAGAGAAAGAACTAGCGGATAAATCACAAGCTGCTTTGGTTGAAACTGAACAACAAGAATCTGACGTTAAAGATTTAGGTTGGGACGATGTTAATCATGTAGATGTAATCGGTTTAGAAATTGGTTATCGCTTAATACCACTTGTAGATAAGTCTCAAGGTGGAGAATTGCTTAATCGTATTAAAGGTGTTCGTAAAAAACTTTCACAAGAATTTGGCTTTTTGGTTCCTGCGGTACATATTCGCGATAATCTAGATTTAGATCCTAATATTTATCAAATATCATTAATGGGTGTCACTATTGGTGAAGCTGAAATCCGTCATGATCATGAATTGGCCATCAACCCAGGGCAAGTTTTTGGAAAATTAGATGGAGTAGCTACGACAGACCCTGCTTTTGGTTTAGAAGCTGTATGGATCAAGCAAGCACAGCGTGAACATGCTCAATCATTAGGATATACAGTAGTAGATGCTTCTACTGTTCTTGCAACGCATCTAAGTCAGATACTGACTAACAACGCAGCACAACTACTTGGTCACGAAGAAGTTCAAAACCTTCTCGATATGTTAGGAAAAAATTATCCTAAATTAATTGAGGGTTTGATCCCTGAAGTTTTAACATTGGGAACACTGGTTAAAGTCTTACAGAATTTAATGAATGAAGGTGTAGCCGTTCGTGACATGCGAAGTATTGTTCAAACACTTGTTGAATATGGTCCTAAATCACAAGACCCTGAAATATTAACTGCTGCTGTCCGTATAACGTTACGTAAATTTATTGTACAAGAATTAGTGGGACCTGTTACTGAGGTACCCGTCATAACATTGGCGCCAGAGTTGGAACAGATGTTGCACCAGTCTATGCAAATGGCTGGGGACGATGGCGCAGGCATTGAACCAGGATTAGCAGAAAGGCTACAAAAATCATTAACTGACGGATCACAACAACAAGAAATGGCGGGAGATACGCCAATATTGTTAACCTCAGGGATTTTACGAGCAGTACTTGCTAAGTTTGTTAAATATACTATTCCGGGCTTGCGGGTGATTTCATACCAAGAAATCCCTGACGACAAGCAGATAAAAATAGTTAGCGCCATTGGTCAATAATTATAATATTCGTAATTCGCAGCAAGAAACATGTGTCGTTCAATAAAGTTGTAATAAACGACGATTGCAGTTGATAAGGGGTTAGTTTTGAAAATAAAACGTTTTGTAGCAAGAGATATGAAAAGTGCTTTGGCACAAATCAAAGAAGAGTTAGGTTCTGACGCTGTTATTATGTCAAATAAGCGTGTACCTGAAGGCGTTGAATTAATGGCTGCAGTTGACAATAATGTAGAAATGAATGAGCCAAAACAAACAACTTCTTCTATAAACCCTATTGATACACGATCAGTTGCTGAAACGAGTGATGGACTAGACCGTTCAATTAAAAACGATGTTGTTAGTATTGGGCAAAATAACCCATTAATGAATCCATCTGCTCAACCTAGCATGAATGGAGAAAACGCAGCCATACCATCAGATAGTTTAGCTGCCTTGTTAAACCGTCAAGTTCAGCACGCACCAGTAAATAATAGACCTGGAGTTAATCAAGCTCAGCATGATAAAATTGCACATGCTGCATCAAAGCTAGCTCCAAATAATATCACGAGACCTGAACAGGGAACTGTTTCAAAACCGTCAAATGATATAGAACAACAATTCAAAAGTTTTACTGACCGTTTAGAGCAAAATAGTGATCAGGCAACAAATCAATATCAGCAAGCGCCTTCGAACCAACAACAGTCAAAAGTATCAGATGTAAATTCAGTTTCGACACAACATGTAAATAACGATGATTTTGAAAAAATGAAACACGAAATGTCTTCTATTCGTGAATTATTAGAGCACCAAGTTTCTGGTTTAATGTGGCAGGATATGGCGCAAAAAGATCCTTCTCGTGCAATGCTCGTAAATCGCTTAATGTCTTTAGGTATGAGTGAACAAGTTTCAGATCAAATTGCTGGTTATATTCCTGCGCAAAAAAATGATCAAGATACATGGGAATTAGCGAAGAAATTTATAGGCCAACAAATTAATACCACTAATAATGACATTATCCATCGTGGAGGCGTTGTTTCATTAGTTGGGCCAACAGGTGTTGGTAAAACAACAACTGTTGCAAAATTAGCTGCTAGATTTGCACAAATTCATGGTTCAGACCAAGTGGTAATGATTTCAACCGATAATTATCGAATAGCGGGTTTTGAGCAGTTAGCAACATATGGACGTATTATTGGGTGTGAAGTAAAACTTGCAACGGACGCAAAATCATTAGATTTACTGTTACAGCAATTTTCTAAAAAGAAACTAATCCTTATTGATACGGCTGGAATGGGGCAACGCGATATGCGTTTAGCTAAACACTTAACAACATTAGTATCAAATGCACGTGTAAGAATTCGTAATTATTTAGTACTTGCTGCTAATACTCAGCAACGTGTTATGCAAGAAAATGTAGATCGCTTTAAAAAAGTACCATTAGCGGGTTGTATCTATACAAAACTAGATGAAAGTCTTAGTATTGGGGAAATAATTTCAATATCGATTCAAAATGGCTTAGCAATAGGTTATCTTACTGATGGACAAAGAGTTCCAGAGGATATTAAAGTTGCAAATGGTGAAAAGCTGGTTATATTAGCAGATAAAATGACAGCAAAAAATCAAACCAACAACCCAATTAATTGGCGAACCGCACCAGCAACAGCAAATAGCGTTGTTTTCCCTTAAATTGCGAGGATGTAAATTTTAAACCTATAAAAACATGCAGGTTATATGATTATAGGTATATACTAAATTTAATTGATAGATTTTCGTAAGAAAGTAGAGAAATACGATAAATGAATGATCAAGCAAGTGGCTTAAGAAAAATGCAAAGTTCTGAACAAATAAAAGTCATCGCGGTATCTGGCGGTAAAGGCGGAGTTGGTAAAACTAATGTTTCCCTTAATACCGCTATCGCTTTAGGTCAACTAGGAAAAAGAGTATTAGTTTTAGATGCCGATTTAGGTTTAGCTAACGTTGATGTGATGCTAGGTCTACGTGTTAAACGAAATCTATCTCATGTTCTTTCCGGTGAATGCGAATTAGACGATATAATTGTTGAAGGCCCCGAGGGTATCAATGTAATTCCAGCCACGTCAGGAACACAGTCGATGGTTGACTTAACTCCTGCAGAGCATGCTGGGTTAATACGCGCTTTTAGTGATATGCATACTAAATTTGATGTGCTTATTGTTGATACAGCCGCTGGTATTTCCGATATGGTATTAAGCTTCTGTCGAGCCTCACAAGATGTGATGTTAGTCGTTTGTGATGAACCAACCTCAATTACTGATTGTTACGCCCTAATGAAGCTTTTAAGTCGTGACCATGGTGTATTTAAATTTAAAGTTGTTGCAAATATGGTGCGTAGTCCTAAAGAAGGTCAGCAATTATTTGGTAAACTTTCTAAAGTAGCCGATAGATTTTTGGATGTGGCATTAGAACTCGTTGCTGTGATACCTTTTGATGAAAACATCAGAAAATCAGTACGAAAACAACAAGCTATTGTTGAAGCTTATCCAACCTCACCTGCTTCTGTTGCTATTAAATCTCTTGCGGATAAACTTATTCGATGGCCAGTTCCTAAACAACCTTCTGGGCATTTAGAATTTTTCATTGAACAATTGTTAGATCATTAACAATAATTAGAACTAGTTAATAGTACCTATTTAGAGTACTTAATTTTCACATAATAATTAACGAGTGAGCGATAGTGGTAAAACCAAATGCTTACAGTATTCAAACTGATAAAACTGCAATAATTTCGCAGCACACAGTTTTAGTTAAACGAATTGCTTATCACTTATTAGCAAGATTGCCAGCGAGTGTGCAGGTTGATGATCTTATTCAATCAGGAATGATTGGTCTTCTTGAAGCTTCTAATAATTTTGATCACACTAAAGGTGCTAGTTTTGAAACATTTGCTGGCATTAGAATTCGTGGTGCTATGCTTGATGAAATACGCCGTGGAGACTGGACTCCCCGTTCAGTTCATAAGAATAGTCGAATGGTCAGCGAAGCCATAAAAATGCTTGAAGCAGACTTAGGACGCGATGTAACTGATATTGAAGTTGCTGAAAAACTTGATATTTCGTTAAATGACTACCATCATATCCTTAGTGAGGTAAGTACGGGTAAAATAATCGGAATAGAAGATCTTAGTGTTGGTGAAGACTCTTTTTCGAAATTGGAAGATGTTAATAATAACGATCCCTATGATAATATTGAAAAAATAGTTTTTAAAAAATCGTTATCAGAGTGCATTTCCACTTTACCCGAACGCGAAGCTCTAGTACTGTCACTATATTACGACGAAGAGTTAAATCTTCGAGAAATTGGTCAAGTACTCGATGTAAGTGAATCGCGTGTTAGCCAAATTCATAGTCAAGCAATGCATAGGTTAAAAGGACGTATGCAATCTTGGCAAAATTAAGTAAAGTTAAGTAGAATATAAATATAATTGAAATTTTAAAATGTTCTCACCGGAGGGTGCCTTGGATAAAAATATGAAAGTTCTTGTTGTTGATGATTTTTCAACCATGAGACGTATCGTGAAAAACTTGTTACGGGATTTAGGCTTTACTAACATTTCAGAAGCAGATGATGGAAGTACTGCTTTACCAATGTTAAAAGAGGGCTCTTTTGATTTTGTTGTAACTGATTGGAATATGCCCGGAATGCAGGGTATTGATTTGCTTAAAGCAATTCGTGCTGATGCAAATCTATCCCATATCCCTGTACTCCTTATCACTGCTGAAGCAAAGAAAGAACAAATTGTTATGGCAGCTCAAGCAGGAGTGAATGGTTATATTGTTAAACCATTCACAGCAGCAACGTTAAACGCTAAATTAGATAAAATATTTGAACGTTTAGGTTAACCCTTTAGTTAGATAATTAAGCTAAACGTGAGGTTGTTTCATGAGTGTTGCTACAGGTGTGCATGTTTCTTTAGAAGAAGCTAAATTGTTGGTCGAATATTTAGAGACTGGTCAGCAAGAAAAGGCAGATGAATTAATTGCAGAAATTCAAAATCCAATCAATTCAGAGTTATTTGCTGAAATAGGCAAACTAACACGCCAGTTACATGATTCATTAAATAATTTTCAATTAGACTCTCGGTTGAATGACTTAGCGACAGCTGATATTCCTGATGCTAAAGAGCGTTTAAACTATGTTATTGCTCGTACGGAAGAAGCAGCTAATAAAACAATGGATGCAGTTGAGTCTATTTTCCCGGTTGTTGACACCATACAAAAACAAATAAAAGCAGTTAACCCGTTATGGCAAAAATTAATGCATAACAAGCTGGATTTACCTGAATTTAAAAGTTTATGTGTTGATATAGATTTACTGTTAAAAACGACGGACAAAGAATCGGTGCGTATGCATGATTTAATGACAGATGTTTTAATGGCGCAAGATTTCCAAGATTTAACCGGACAAGTTATTCGTAAAGTTATTGATCTAGTTCGTGAAGTAGAAGATAGCTTAATTGGCATGCTTACCGCTTTTGGCCTTTCGTCTGAAGGTAGTTCAGAGCCAAGTAAACCCAAAGTTGGTGATAACTTAGTTGAAGGTCCGATCGTTAATGCAGCGCAACGTGATGATGTTGTAGCTGATCAAGACGATGTTGATGACCTTTTATCAAGTTTAGGATTTTAATAGGAGTTGCTGGATGTCATTTGAGCAAGATGAAGAGATTCTTCAGGATTTTTTAATTGAAGCTGGAGAAATACTTGAAACGCTTTCGGAACAACTTGTAGAACTTGAAAACGACCCTGATAATGCCGAATTATTAAATGCTATTTTTAGAGGTTTTCACACTGTAAAAGGTGGAGCAGGCTTTTTAGCATTAAACAATTTAGTTGATGTTTGTCATGGAGCAGAGAATATTTTCGATCTGTTACGTACAAACCAGCGTAGTGTAAATGCAAGTTTGATGGATGTTATTCTGCAAGCACTTGATGTTATCAATGAAATGTTTGTACAAGTTCAAAATGGTGAAGAACTTGATAAAGCAGATGCAACGTTGCTTGCAGAACTTCATCGTTTAAGCCAGCCTGAAGGAAAAGAAGAAACTCCTGCACCGGTTGTAGAAGTTGCTCCAGAACATGTAAGTGAAAGCGTCGGAGATTCTAATGATGAAATGTCAGAAGATGACTTTGAACGGCTCCTCGATGAACTTCATGGCGGTGGTGGAACTGCTTCAACTCCAGCTCCTGTACAAAAAGCTGAGGTTACCTCCACAGACAGTAATGATATATCAGACGACGAATTTGAATCGTTACTCGATGAACTTCATGGACAAGGTGCTTTTTCACCTGAAGTAGCCTCCAGTACTTCAAGTAACCCGGCGCCAACAAATAGTGCATCATCTGATGATATAAGTGATGATGACTTTGAAGCTTTATTAGATGAATTGCACGGTCAAGGGCAAGCACCCAAATTATCTGCGTCCCCAACACCTGCATCACCAGCACCTAAAGTTCCTACTCCAGCTCAGCCTGTTGCTAAAGCACCGGTTCAACCTGTAGCTAAAGCAAAAGCAGCAGTAAAAGCTCCTGTTAAAGAAAAAACACCTGCTAAACCAGTGCAGGGCGAAACGACAGTTAGAGTTGATACAAAACGTTTAGATCAGATAATGAACATGGTTGGTGAACTTGTATTAGTGAGAAATCGCTTAACAAGTTTAGGTTTAACTAAAGATGATGAAGATTTAACCAAAGCAGTTTCAAATCTTGATGCTGTTACGACTGACTTGCAAGGTGCGGTGATGAAAACCCGTATGCAACCTATCAAGAAAGTTTTCGGACGCTTTCCTCGTGTTGTTCGAGATTTAGCGCGCAGTTTAGATAAAGAAATTAAATTGGTTCTTGAAGGTGAAGAAACTGATTTAGACAAAAACTTAGTTGAGGCTTTAGCGGATCCTTTAGTGCATTTAGTGCGAAATTCTGTTGATCACGGCATTGAAGCTCCTGATAAACGTGAAGCTATGGGGAAAGATAGGGAAGGTACAGTACTACTATCTGCTTCACAAGAAGGTGACCATATTTTGCTAACCATCAAAGATGATGGTGCAGGAATGAATGCTGAAAAACTGAAAGAAATTGCTATTGAACGTGGTGTCCTTGATGCTGATGCAGCAGCTAGAATGTCGGACAAAGAAGCTTTTAGTTTGATATTTGCACCAGGATTTTCTACTAAAACGGAAATATCTGAAGTTTCAGGCCGCGGTGTCGGCATGGACGTTGTGAAAACCAAAATCACCCAGTTGAATGGTACAGTAAGTATAGATTCGGAAATGGGTGTGGGTACAGTTTTAGAAATTAAAGTACCTCTGACCTTAGCTATTTTACCAACACTAATGGTCGTTGTTGGAAAGCAGACATTTGCATTGCCACTTGCTGGTGTTAATGAAATATTCCATCTTGATCTAACTACAACTAATCTTGTTGATGGACAATTAACGATAATTGTACGTGAAAAAGCTATCCCACTCTTTTATTTAGATCAGTGGTTAGTGCGTGATTATGTTGAGAAGAAAAGAGATAAGGGACACGTTGTAATTGTCCAATTGGGTAATCAACAAATTGGTTTTGTTGTTGATAGCTTGATAGGTCAGGAAGAAGTTGTCATTAAGCCCCTTGATCGCCTATTGCACGGTACTCCAGGCATGGCTGGCGCAACAATTACAAGTGATGGTGGCATTGCACTAATTGTTGATGTACCTAATATGCTTAAATTTTACACAAAAAAATCTTTTGCTAATAAAAAATTACGCTCTTAACGCATAATTAAGTCCTACTATATGTTAGTAGGACTTTTTAAACTCCTAAAAACAAAAGAGATAATAAATGCCCTATAAGGTGTTGGTTGTTGATGACTCGAGTTTTTTTAGACGTCGAGTTACGGACATTTTAAACAAAGATCCGAACCTTACCGTTATTGATGTTGCTATAAATGGCATAGATGCTGTTGAAAAGGCAATATCTTTAAAGCCTGACGTCATCACTATGGATATAGAAATGCCATTACTTAATGGTATTGAAGCAGTGAAGCAGATAATGACAAAAGCGCCAACATCAATCTTAATGTTTTCGTCATTAACTCATCAGGGTGCTAACGCAACACTAGAAGCTCTAGAAGCGGGTGCGCTAGATTTTTTACCGAAAAAATTTAGTGAAATAGCTAAAACAACTGATGATGCAGGAAGCTTGCTCCGTCAGCGTGTAGTTGAGTTAGCAAAAACTAAAGGTTTGCTGAGAAGAAAGTCCATATCGAGAGTTCAGTCATCACAAATAACACCGACTACACCTGTTACTAAATCACTAAATAAATTTGATATACCGCCCCGAACCATACTCAGTAATGATAAAGTTATCACACCTCATGCTGAAAACCCCAGTAGTCAGCCAGTAAAAAGAAGTTCAGGTAAAAATTATCAACTACTTGCGATTGGAACTTCTACAGGCGGTCCAATTGCCCTGCAAAAAATATTGACGAAATTACCTGAAGATTTTCCTTTACCTATTATTTTAATACAACACATGCCCGCTGCTTTTACTTTTGCTTTTGCAAATCGTTTAAACTCATTGTGTAAAATTAATCTAAAAGAAGCAGAACAAGGTGATGTTTTGAAGCCTGGTTGTGCTTACCTTGCACCAGGTGGTCGTCAAATGATAATTGATGGAACAGCAAATTTAGCTAAGTTAAAAATTATTGAAGATAACTCTGAGAAGATAGCATTTAAACCAAGCGTAGATGTTAGTTTTGGATCTGCAGCTAAAGTATTTGGTGGCTCCGTCTTGGGGGTGATTTTAACCGGCATGGGATCTGATGGCAGGGAAGGGGCTAGAATGTTAAAAGGTAAAGGAGCAACAATATGGGCACAAGATGAAGCCTCATGTGTTGTTTATGGAATGCCACAAGCTGTTACTATTGCCGGTATTTCTGTATTATCTTTAGCATTGGAAGATGTCAGCACAAGTATTATAAAGGAAGTTGTTCATGGATAAGCTAACTATAATAGGCCTAGTTGTAGCAATTGCCGCTGTTTATTTAGGGTTTATTCTTGATGGAGGTTCACTTGATGCATTATTCGAATTACCTGCATTTATCATCGTTTTTGGAGGCACATTAGGCGCAGTAATGTTGCAGTCTTCGTCATCTCAATTTGTTCATGCACTTTCATTATTGAAGTGGGTATTTTTCCCTCCAAAATATGATATCGATGAGGGGATTGCTTCGATAGTACATTGGTCAGAAAAAGCGCGAGAATCGGGATATTTATCGCTCGAGAATATTGCTCAAGAAGAACAGGACTTCTACACGAATAAAGCGCTAAATTTATTAGTAGACGGCATTGAAGTTGAAAACTTACGTGTCTCTTTAGAATTGGATTTAGATTTATATCGAGAACATAATTTGCGTTCTGCTCATGTTTTTGAATCTATGGGAGGATATAGTCCTACAATTGGCATTCTAGGTGCAGTTTTAGGTTTAATCCATGCAATGAGTAATCTGACTGACCCAACGTTGTTAGGGCAGGGTATTGCTACAGCCTTTATTGCAACTATTTATGGGGTAGGCTTTGCTAATTTGATTTATTTACCCGTGGCAAACAAAATTAAGGCAATTATTCATCAGCAAACAATGTATCGTGAAATGATTGCAGAAGGTCTTATTTCTATCGCTTTAGCAGAAAATCCACATGCCATTGAAAATAAGTTGTCTGCCTTTCGGTTAGAGCAATGAATCGATTAAAAAAACGTCGTCATTTTGTTGAACAAGACAATGTGGATAGATGGCTTGTATCCTATGCTGACTATATGACCTTGTTGTTTGCTTTATTTGTAGTTTTATATGCAATGGCTATGGTTAACGAAGAACCTTTTGAAACAGCCACAGAATCTATAGGTAAAGTCTTTCAAGCAAATGAAGAGCTACCTAAAAACCGTGGTCATGGTGACGATATTCTAGATGTAAACACATCGAAGACTAACAAACGCTTATACGGTAATGGAATTTTAGATGTCGCTGGACCAGAACTTGTTGAAGGTGAAATTACACTTTCGAATGTATCAGATAGCGAAGTTGGTACGAATTTAACTTCTCTAGAGAAAGAGTTACATACGGCGTTATATGATTTAATAGAATCAGGTTACGCGCAATTACAAATAGACGGTGATTGGTTAGAAATAGAATTGAATAGTGGAATGCTTTTTCCTAGTGGTTCATCTTCCGCGACAAAAAATGCGAGTACTATATTAGAAGTTATTTATGATGTTATTGGTTCATCGAGTAATTTTATTCGTGTAAGAGGCTATACTGATAATCAACCGATTAATACTGAGTTTATTTCATCGAATTGGGAATTGTCAGTGTTTAGAGCTACGGCTATCTTGAGGGTACTTGAGAATTTATCATTAGACCCTGCTCGAATGGCTATTGAAGGATATGGGGAATATTATCCTAGAGAAGATAATAGAACATCAGAAGGTCGAGCACAAAATAGACGTGTTGTTATAGCCATATCAAAATATGGGCTGGAAAGAAAAAATTTACTTGCTACTCCAACTATTAGTGTCAAAGATGTACAAGCAATAAAAGAAATAGATAATACCAAACAAGAAGATATACGTATTATACGACTTGATAATGGTGGTATTCGTATTACTACTAGAGAAGATGACAATACAACCAGTCAGAGCAAAGATAATTAGTTAAATACAATAAGTAGGAAATAAAATTGGTAGTATGGACTGTAGCAAATCAAAAAGGTGGGGTTGGTAAAACCACTACAACAATTTCTTTGGGCGGCTTATTAGCAGAGCAAGGCTATAAGGTTTTGCTTGTTGATACAGACCCTCATGCTTCTTTAAGTTATTATTTTGGTATTGAATCTGAAGACCTTGAATTAAGTGTTTATGATTTATTTGTTCAAGTTTCAAGCAAAGAACAAATAATGCAAAGTTTATGTCCAACCAAATATGAAAATATAGATATACTACCTGCAACCATGGGGTTAGCGACCTTAGATCGCTCACTTGGTAGTAAGGGGGGAATGGGTCTTGTACTGAAAAAAGCGATCAAAAAATTGTCGGGTGAATATGATTATGTTTTGATTGATTGCCCTCCTATTTTAGGTGTTTTGATGGTTAATGCATTAGCTGCATCCCAACGAATTATAGTGCCAGTACAAACTGAGTTTCTAGCTTTAAAAGGTTTAGACCGTATGATGAAAACTATGGATATCATGCAGCTTGAGCAAGATAAACCATTTAAATATACTATAGTACCAACCATGTTTGATAAACGAACTAAAGCTTCATTATTGACGTATAGAAAATTACAAGAGCTATATGATGAAAGTGTTTGGGCCGGAGTTATCCCTGTTGATACTAATTTCAGAAACGCAAGTTATTCATTACAAGTACCATCAGATTATGCACCTTTAACGCGTGGTGTAAGTGCTTATAAAAAATTATTAAGCAGTTTATTAGAACTTCAAAAATTAGGTTAAATGACCAATGGCAAAATCACTCGCTGCAAGTAAAAAGCTTATGCAGAATTATTTATCAGAATTGTTGACTGAAGAGCAGTACGAATCTGAAGTGCCAGTTGCGCCCGTAAAAGAAAAAAATGAACAACCGTTAGAAAAACTATTACAAAAAGTCGATATAACTCAGAATATTGCTGATCCAAAAGAAGAACCTATTCAAACGGTAAGAAGTTCTGTAAATCAGCAAAAACCAAAAGTAAAAGTTATAAAACCACCCGTTAATGAAATTGTTAAAAAAGAAATATTAATAGATGAACCACTTAAAACAAGAAAAAGTGAGCAGCCATTAATCGTTAAGCAAGCTAAAAACTACCGAAATGGCAGTTTTCAAGCTATGTTTTTTGACGTTGCAGGTCTAACTATAGCTGTTCCTTTGATTGAGTTAGGTGGCATACATAACGACGATAAAACGACAAGTCTAATGGGGAAGCCCGATTGGTTTACCGGTGTAATGTTACATCGTGACGAAAAAATCAATGTCGTGAATACCGCTTTGTGGGTAATGCCAGAAAAATGTGACGAAACATTAAAAAATTCGCTAAACTATCAATATGTTGTAATGCTCGGAAATAGTCACTGGGGATTGTCAGCTGAAAGTTTAGTAGATACGGTAACGTTAGAGCAAGAAGATGTAAAATGGCTTGATGCACCGAACAAACGACCTTGGTTAGCTGGTTTAGTCAAAGAACGTATGTGTGCGTTGCTTGATGTTGAATCTTTAATTAAGTTACTTGACGCAGGCGCAAATATTAACCAAGATTAATGGCTAGATTTCAAGATAGTATTATACTAAGTACACCAGACGAATAATCAAACAGATTGATTTTAAATAAGATATTTAAGAGGCAGGTTGTATGGCTGATGAAAGACGCAATGCAAATGAAAACGTAGACAATGATGAAGTGTTACAATGGGTAACCTTTAAACTTGATAGTGAAACCTACGGTATTAATGTGATGCAGGTGCAAGAAGTTTTACGTTATAGTGAAATTGCACCGGTGCCAGGGGCACCAACCTATGTATTAGGTATCATTAATTTACGAGGTAATGTTGTTACTGTTATCGATACAAGACAACGTTTTGGACTTAACCCTGCAGATATTACGGATAATACGCGTATTGTCATTATCGAAGCAGAGAAGCAAGTTATTGGTATTTTAGTAGATAGTGTTGCTGAAGTTGTTTACCTCAAAGCCTCAGAAATTGACGAAGCTCCTAATGTAGGTAATGATGAAAGCGCAAGGTTTATTCAAGGTGTTTCGAATCGTGAAGGTGAGCTATTGATTTTAGTAGATCTGAATCAGTTACTTTCTGACGACGAATGGGATGAACTTAAGCAGTTTTAGATGTTAAAACTGTTAAATAATTATCTAGAAATAAAGCCTGATTAGCCAGGCTTTATTTCGTTGTAATTTTCAAGAAGAACTTATGTTTATTATTTCACCATTTGTTGTGCTGTGTAGCTCCTTTGTATTATTTTTCTTGATAATTACTTACATTTATCGTCAAAAACTTAATTTTAAACGAGTCAATAAAAAGCTTCAAACACAGTTTGACGCTCAAGAACTGCTTATTATTGAATTACAATCATCTCAAGAGGTTATAAGAAAACAATTATCAGATTTAGATCACAATATTAAAAGTCAAAATATTGAAAATGAACAAGTCAGTAAACAACTTGAGCATAGAATTAAGGCTTTACAGAAAGACAATATTTCACAGAAAGAACTCGTAGTTCAAATTCAAAACCAGCAACCACAAGACAAACTATATTCTAGGGCGTTCAAATTAGTTGAGTTAGGTGCAGATGTTGAAGAAGTTGTTCGTGAATGTGACATACCGCTTGCCGAAGCTGAAATGTTGATATCGGTACATAGGAACAAAACTAATCCTTCATAATTAATAAACACTCCATTTTTTGTTACTGATTGTAAATATTTAAACCTTTTATGTTCCATTACTTTCCTCCATGATAAACTGCATTTTTATTTTCATAACAAGGGCAACAAGTGAAAGTCGCAGAAAAATTTTCTCAATTGGTTAATCGTCAAACTAAAAAAATAATTACTCTTCTCTTAGTATTGTTTATTACTGCCTGCTCATCAGCGCCATCAACTGATGATGAAACTACTACAGATTCTAATGATCCACTAGAGTCTATTAACCGACCACTCTGGACATTCACTTGGGACTACGCAGATAAATATGTATTGAAACCAGCGTCAGAAACTTATGTTGAGTATATGCCAACAGGTTTTAGAACAGGTTTACATAATGTTGCTTTAAATTTAAATGAACCATCAACAATCATTAACAACCTCTTGCAGGGGAAATTTAGTGAAGCTGGAAAAAGTACAGGCCGCTTTGTACTTAACTCTACGATAGGTTTGTTCGGCTTCTTTGACCCCGCAAGCGATTTTGACTGGATGCGTAACCAAGAAGAATTCGGTGAAGTATTAGGATCGTATGGTATAGATAATGGTCCTTATCTTATGGTATTAGGACCAAGTTCTGTTCGTGAAGAAGTAGGAGATTACGTTGACAGTTATTACTGGCCATTAGCCATAATTGATTTTTGGCCAAATTTGTTTCGTCAAGCTGTGCTTGGCCTTGAAACGAGAGCTGCTCTTTCTCAGCAAGAACAAATCATCAACGATTCTATTGACCCCTATGAGTTTGTTAAAAATGCTTATTTTCAGAATATGGAATATAAAGTTTATGATGGAAACCCACCTATCGTCATTGATAATGAAGATGAGATTGATAGTTTTTTAGACGAGCTTGATGATTTAGATGATCTTGAGTAAATTCTAACTATAATTAACTGAAATGGAGCGTAACATTAGTTAAGCTCCACATTTTCTACTACAGATTATTGAAGCCATTTAAAATACAGGTTTATCTCTTTTGGGATGAGATAAACACACCCCTAAGGTAAAATCCTCTAGACTTTCGATAAATCGTTGAACTGCTTGATTGCATTAACCAGATATTTACGCGTAAAAAGTAAAGATATAGGGCGTAGTAAAATAAAATAAACAACTAATACACTAAAAAGTGATAGTACAAAGAATATCCCTTCTAATTGAGCCATAAATAGAAATGGCGGCACCAACATTATTAATTTCAATATATTTAAAACTAACTTTTCTGGTGCAGTTAGTTTATTTGCTGCCAGTGTTAATATCTGTTGACGTTGCTGTAAAGTAAAGCTTTCCAACTCCGAAAGCTTATTTGTTGAAAATATAAAAGCCATCACTACTTGTTATTTAATGAATAATGATAACATTCTACAGTATTTTTGTTATTTATTAAGCAAACAAGTACCCGATCGTCTCATGTTTTGTTAGAATTGCGGAAAATTTTATATGAGTGAATTATAAATGAATATCATTGAAGCTAATTTTGACGCAGCCGGTAAAAAGTTTGCCATCGTTGTTTCACGTTTTAACAGTTTTGTAGTTGAAAGTTTATTAGAAGGTGCTGTAGATGCATTGAAGCGCCACGGTAATGTTGCTGATAACGATATAACAGTTGTTCGTGTACCTGGTGCATACGAATTACCTGTGGCAGCAAAACGTATTGCTAGTAAAGGTAACTTCGATGGAATTATTGCTATTGGCGCAGTAATTCGTGGTGGAACACCGCACTTTGATTTCGTTGCAGGTGAATGTAACAAAGGATTAGCGCAAGTTTCAATGGAATTCACTATTCCTGTAGCTTTTGGTGTTATTACTACTGATACCGTTGAGCAAGCAATAGATCGTGCCGGACTGAAGGCAGGTAATAAAGGCGCAGAAGCGGCTTTAAGTGCTTTAGAAATGGTTAATGTTTTAGACAAGTTATAATCGGAGTTTTTTGTGAAACCATCACCTAGAAGAAAAGCACGTGAGTTAGCCGTTCAAGCTATTTATTCATGGCAGCTAAGTCAAAACTCAGTGACTGATATTGAAGTTAATTTTTTAACAGATAACAGTGCACGTCGATTTGATATCCCATATTTTCAGCAATTACTTCATGGAGTAACTAAGTCAGTAGGCTCTATTGATGAAGCTATTTCGCCTCATGTTGATCGTCCGCTTGAAGAAGTAGACCACGTCGAGAAAGCTATTTTACGTGTTGCTATTTATGAATTGAAAGATTGTAAAGATGTACCTTATAAAGTTGTTATCAATGAAGCGATAGAATTAGCAAAATCATTTGCCGCTGATGATAGTCACAAATTTGTAAACGGCGTGCTTGATAAAGCTGTTAAACTCATTCGTCCTGAAGAATAATTTCTTCTCATAATACGATAAGCAAAGGAACCGCTTCTGTATGAAAGAATTTGAACTCATTCGCCGGTACTTTACTGAGCAAGTAGTAAAGCGCAAAGATGTATATTTAGGCATCGGTGACGATTGTGCACTAATTACCCCAAGTGAAAGGCAGCACATTGCTGTGACAACTGATACATTAGTTGCAGGAGTTCATTTTCCTTTAGATACTTCTCCTCGTGCTATTGGTCATAAATCAATAGCAGTTAACTTATCAGATCTTGCCGCTATGGGGGCAGAGCCTAGTTGGATTTCTTTAGCCATAACGCTTCCTGAAATTGATGAAAATTGGATTGATGAGTTTTGTACCGGCGTATTTGAGCTTTGTGAATTTTATAATGTACAGTTGATTGGTGGTGATACTACTCAAGGACCGCTCAGTATTACAGTAACGGCGCAAGGACAAATTCCTTTTGAAAAACATATTTCACGTTCTGGTGCTAAAGCAGGAGACTGGTTATACGTTACAGGGGAAATTGGTGGAGCAGCACTTGCATTGCAACATATACTCGGTAATGTAAAAGTCGAGCCCAAATATCAAGATGAAATAAAAAAACGTTTAGATTTTCCAAAAGCTCGGGTTTTAGCTGGTCAAGCATTACGTGAGTATGCAACTTCGGCGATAGATTTGTCTGATGGGTTAGTCGCAGATCTTGGACATATCTGTAAAGCTTCAGGTGTCGGCGCTAATATTGTACTTGATGATCTGCCCATCCCTGAAGCATTGATCGATACAATAGGATTAGAAAGTGCCTATGATCTCGCCTTAAAAGGCGGTGACGATTACGAACTATTATTTAGTGTTGCCGAAGATAATAAGGTGGGAATGGAAACCGCACTCGCTAATACAGGCAATAAGGTCACTTGTATAGGTCAATTAAATGGCTCAGTTAAAATTACTACCACGTTAAATAATAAACCAGTTAGTATTAAAGTTCAGAACTTTGAACATTTTATAAAACCACCTACTGATAAATAACTGAAGTTAATTAATGAGTAAATCTACAGAGAATTTTCGTATAACTAACCCAATCCATTTCCTAGCCTTAGGATTTGGGAGTGGGCTATTACCTAAAGCTCCAGGGACTTTTGGTACACTTGCCGCTATACCTTTATATTTATTGCTCGCTCCTTCTTCGGTGAGTATTTATTTAGTTAGTGTTATTGTAATGAGTATTGCGGGAATTTATATTTGTGGTCAGGCTGCCAAAGATGCTGGTGTTCATGACCATGGTGCTATTGTTTGGGATGAGATCGTTGGCTTTTTAATTACGATGTTTATGATCCCTTTAAGTTGGAAAAGTGTCATTGTTGGATTTATCTTGTTCCGAACCTTTGATATTTTTAAACCTTGGCCAATTTCATTTATAGATAAAAATGTACACGGTGGTTTAGGTATAATGTTGGATGATATTATTGCTGGTCTTGCTGCCCTAGCTTGCATGCATTTAATATTCTAATCAATATTATACGTTACTCGTTATTCCCCTGAGTTCAACTTATTGTGTTCTTTTTCCTATCACACTAGGTCATTTACTTTCTTTAGCAATATTGTAAACTTTGAAGTGCAACAATTTGTTGACAGCTTAACCTTCAGAAAAATATCTCAATGTTCTCATTAATACCAATTAAATTTCTCATTGGTATAATGCCGCGTATTATTAAATTATCTCTATACTTACTTGTATTTTAAAACGTATATTGCGTTTTATCAGCGTAAGTCTTAAATTTCAGGAGTTTTTCAGCCAATGTCTAACATGAGCATCTTAAATGAAACCCACAATCCAGCACTTTCTAGCTGGCTTGTTACTGCTAATGAAGCTAACACCGATTTTCCTATTCAGAACTTACCTTTTGCCGTATTTAAAAGAGCAAATATTAATGAAGCATTTCGTGGAGGTGTCGCCATTGGTGATCAAGTTATTGATTTAACCGCCCTAAGTAATCTAGAAATCTTTGATGGTCTTGCTCAAAGTGGTTTGAAAGCATGTAGTGCACCGCAATTGAATGACTATATGTCGATGGGTAAAGCAACTTGGAGCGCATTACGTTTAGCGCTTTCAAATGCACTTAAAGAAGGCTCGTCTGTGAAGCAACAAGTCGAAGCTTGTTTAATTGCTCAATCTGACGTTGAATATGCTTTACCTTGTACTATCGGAGATTACACTGATTTTTACACGTCTATTCATCATGCAACATCAGTTGGTTTAAAGTTCCGCCCTGATAATCCACTATTACCTAATTATAAATGGGTACCCATTGGTTATCACGGGCGTTCATCTTCTATTGATGTTTCAGGTCGTGATTTCAAGCGTCCTTCAGGTCAAACTAAAGCACCAACTGCAGCACAACCATCATTCGGTCCGTGTAAGCGTCTTGATTACGAATTAGAAGTTGGTATTTTTATTGGTAAAGGTAATGACTTAGGTGATGCTATTTCTATTGATAATGCTGAAGATCATGTTTTTGGTCTATGTATCTTTAACGATTGGTCTGCTCGTGATATTCAAGGTTGGGAGTATCAACCATTAGGTCCATTTTTGTCGAAAAACTTTGCATCAACAATTTCTCCTTGGATTGTAACAACGGAGGCATTAGCCCCTTATCGTTCAGTTTGGACACGTGTTGAAACCGACCCTCAACCGATGCCATACCTTGAATCTGAGAATAACCGTGCAACAGGTTCATTTGATATCCAATTACAAGCACTGATTGAGACTGAGGATATGCGTAACAAAAATGAAGAAGCCGTACAAATGTCGCAATCTAACTTTAAAGATTCATACTGGACTGTCGCACAAATGGTCGCACATCATACGGTTAACGGTTGTAACTTGCGAGCAGGTGATATGTTCGGTAGTGGTACACAATCAGGCCCTAATCCTGAAGAAGCGGGTTCGATGCTAGAATTATCTAATGCAGGTGCTGACCCTATATCTTTACCAAATGGTGAAAAACGTACTTTCTTAGAAGATGGCGATAACGTTATTATGAAAGGCTGGTGTCAAAAAGACGGTGCTGCACGTATTGGTTTTGGCTCGGTATCAGCTAAAATTTTACCGGCTAGTTAATTTATCCATTCTACTTTAAAAAGGCGTTAACTATTTATAGTTTACGCCTTTTTATCACCTTGTTTAAAGTTCAATTTAATTTCCTGTTTACCGATGATTTATTCGGTCAGTTTGTCTTGATATAGATTGTTAATTTTCTAGACAGAAACTTTATTGATGTCAAATCCTCGATGAAGTGCTTGTAATAAAGGATGAATAACGATCAATATTCTATTTTTCTTATTATCTTCCTAATATAAAAGCTTATAAAAAACCCTTAGACTTTTTAGTTATATGATATAATTTTTTTTTAAATCAATAGGTGAGTAATTTTGTCTTTAAATAAGTTGTTACGAAAGGTTTCGCATGTGAGGTGCTGCCTGATAGGCCTACAGTCTTTAGTCTATATACGTTTTTGGTCTAAAGATTTTTGTAAATAAATAAACTTTATTTCGTAATATAAAAGCGTTTCTCAAACGAATGTCCATATTATATATATTTATAAAAATTTTCCTCTTGCAAACCTTTTTTGGCTGCTTTATAAAGTAAGGGCTAGACTATATGTTTTATAGGTTAATTACTCTGCTAGGTAAATTTTCTCTAAAAAATATAATAGTAATTAAAAATATAATATAATAAATATATCTACATGAATATAAATATGAATATAAATCTAGGAAGGAAATAACATGTCTACTAAATTTCGTACAGCGACGTTAACGTTAGCTGTAAGTATTGCGCTTGGAACTGCACCTTCATTTGCAGAAGAAAGTACCTCAGAAGTAAAAGTAAAAGATGTTGAACGTATTGCTGTTGTTGGTTCACGCGCAGCTCCTCGTTCTGTTGCAGATTCACCTGTTCCTATTGATATTATCGGTGGTGATGAATTAGGTAAAAATGCTTCAAGTGATATGCTTGATATGCTTCAAGCTTCAGTGCCTTCATTCAATGTTCGTCAGCAACCGATCTCTGATGCTGCATCGTTTATCCGTCCAGTTAATTTACGTGGTTTGTCTTCAGATTCAACGTTAATATTACTTAATGGTAAACGTCGTCATCGTGCATCTGTTATCGCTTTCCAAGGTGGCGGTGTTAACGATGGTGCTCAAGGTTCTGATATTTCTGTAATTCCTAGTGTCGCATTAAAGCAAGTTGAAGTACTTCGTGATGGAGCCGCTGCACAATATGGTTCAGATGCAATCGCTGGTGTAATGAATTTTGTATTAAAAGATGCTGCTGATGGTGGTTCTCTTTCTGTACGTAAAGGTGAATATTATTTCGGTGATGGCGATCAAACCATTCTCGATGGTAATGTTGGTATGCCTTTTACTAAAGATGGTTTTGTAAATCTATCGTTTCAATATAAAACTGCAGATGAAACAAGCCGTACTACACAGCGTCCAGACGCTGCTCAGTTAGCTGTTGACGGAAACTCTGCTATTAATGATCCAGCACAAACTTGGGGTAACCCTGAGATTGATGACGACATTACAATTTTTGCCAATGTCGGTTTAGACTTAGGTGATGATAACGAATTCTACATGTTTGGTAACTATTCTGACCGAACTGCTACAGGTGGTTATTACTACCGTAACCCGCAAAATCGTGGTGGTGTTTTCACTGACGGTAATGGTGATTTATTAGTGGGTGCAATGGATGGTAATGCAGATGCATGTCCTAATCTTGCTATCACTTCTCCAAACGTATTAACTCAGCCTAATTACCTTTCTGGTGTTGCGAATAATGATAATTGTTTTGCATTCAATGAATTATTCCCTGGCGGTTATACACCTAGATTTACCGGTGAAATAAACGATGTTTCACTTGTTATGGGTACTAAAGGCGAAATAAAAAGCGGTTTCCTAAAAGACGCATTCTACGATGTAAGTGGTACGGTAGGTCGTAATAAATCAACATATACCTTAGCAAATACAGTTAACCCATCATTGGGTGCTAACCAGCCTCTTGATAATTCGTTTGAAGCAGGTTCTTATACGCAACTTGAAAAGGCTTTTAACGCTGATTTAAGTAAATCTGTTGAAGTGGATGGTCTTGATGATCCTATTAATGTTGCAGCCGGTTTAGAGTGGCGCGAAGAGAGCTTTGAGATCACCTCTGGTGAACAAGCTTCTTGGGAACAAGGTCCTTTAGCTACTCAAGGTTTTAGTGTTGGTTCTCATGGTTTTGCTGGATTCTCTCCTGAATCTCAAGGTACTAGTTCACGTCGCAGTGTTGGCGCTTACCTTGACGTTGAAGCATTTGTTACAGACGAGTTATTACTAGGTGCTGCATTACGTTATGAAGATTTCTCTTCATTCGGTGATACATTAAACTATAAGTTAACGGCTCAATACACTTTAACGGATGAGTTATCATTCCGTGCTTCACACAGTACTGGCTTTAGAGCACCAACTGTTGGCCAAGCAAATGTTGTTAATACGCAAACATCATTAGTGAATGGAGAGTTGATTCAATCAGCAACATATCCACCAACGCATCCTGTATCTTCGCAAAAAGGCGGTATCGAACTTGAACCAGAAGAATCGGTTAGTTTTGCTGTAGGTGCTGTTTATAAATCAGGTGACTTCTTCATGACTGTTGATATGTACAACATTGAAGTTACAGACCGTATTGCTCAAACAGATAAAATATTTATTGAAGCAACTGATATTCCAGGTTTAGAAGCAGCTGGTGTTGCCAGCCCTGAATTATTATTAGGTGGTTCTATAACATTTTTTGCTAATGACTTCGATACTACTACGCAAGGTATTGATGTCGTAGCTAACTACTCAATGTCTATACTTGATAATGCTGCTGATACAAGCTTTAGCTTAGCTTATAACTACAACACAACTGAAGTTGATAATGCTGGTTTATATACATCACCATTTAAAGTAAGACGTTTAGAAGAAGGTATGCCTGAGCACAGAGGAACATTCACTGTTTCTCAAGATTGGGAAGACATCAGTGTACTAGTTCGTGCTAACTACTTTGGTGAATACTTTGCAACGCATGCTGATGAACCTGATGTTGACAGTAGCTATGGTTGGTCAGAAGTAGGCGATTCTGCTATTACTATAGATGTTCAAGCTAGCTATAACATAAACGATAACTTTACGGTATCTGCTGGTGTTAACAACCTCTTTGAACAAGAAGCTCAAAAGTTACAAGAAGGTGGCGCTAAAGGTGTTGTTGGAGCCGTTTATTATGAAAGTGGTCCATTCGACTACAATGGCGGTTTCTACTATGTTAAAGGTACATACACCTTTTAATGAGTAACCATCATTAACTAAACTTAGATGAAGCCCTACAATTGTAGGGCTTTTTTTTGTCTACATGAATATAATCAGTTAACATATATTTGTTTTCCCCTCTTTTATAAGGTTTCTTGTGTATAAAATACTTATTATATTTTGTTTATATACTTCTACATTGTCAGCGAAAATCCTGCCATCGCTAACCATCGTGATTAATGAAGATGTGTACCGAGACTATCTTTGTATTTTGAATAATCAAGACGTTTTAACAGTTAAACACTATGGGGGAAAATGCTCCCGACGAGAAGTGATTGAAATTATACTAATACAACAAATGTTAGCTTTAGGTGGTTTTGAGTACGAGTTTATATTAGATCCCGTTTACTACAACATGCGCGAGCGTAAATTGCTCGAAAAAGGACTTCTACTCATTAGCGTAGATTCAGTTTGGCAAAGTGAGGCTCTTTCTATGGAAGAGCATGTCTTCATTTCGCCACCATTAATCAGGAAGAAAGAATATCAAGCCGGATTTTACGCTTCCTCAAATAATTCAAAAGTTTTATCTGTAAATTCAATAGATCAATTAAAACGTTTATCTATTGTTTCAAATAAGCATTGGACCGTGGATTGGAGTAACTTAACTAAAGCCGCTTTTGAACGAATTATTCACGAGGATGAATGGATGTCTCAAGCTTCATTAGTCAATAAACACTTAATAGATGTCATGCTGATTCCTTTTTCTAATAATGAAGATTTAAGCTATAAAATAAAAAATATAGAATTAAAGCCCATTCCTAATTTAAAATTTCCATTTGATGAAAGTCGACATGTGATTATTTCTAAAAAGCACCCTTTAGGAGATGAAACGTATCAAGCACTCATAAAAGGAATGAAAATAATGCGTGCTGAGGGCAGAATCACAAAAGCATTTAAAGATTCGGGATTATTTAATCCTGCCGTTACTCATTGGCAGAAAGTAGATTAGCTTCTTTAATCTCTTGAACAATAGCGATACGTTTGTTGTTTATGGCTTCTTTAATCTCTGCACCTTTTAGCCCTTTGTCAACAAACTCTTTTGCCGTTACTGCTAGAGCTGCGTTAAAAGCACTTTTTAAATAATCAACTTGCGGATAGGGTTTTTCATCAAAATGTAATCTTCCGCGAAAATCAGCAGTACAAGCTTTAAGAAAGTCAAAAAACTCCTCAGGTTTACGCCATACATCTAAATTATTGAATAATTTAATTATTGTACTGGCCTTTAATTCGAAAGCTTTATGGCAGTGTAAATGGAATTCACAGACTTTTAGGGCTAAAATTTTGTGATCTTTAGGGACTTTTAATTGTTTGCATATTTTTTCAACCAAGGCTAATCCAGATTTTTCATGTCCTTGATGTCTAGGCCAATTCTCTTCTAGCGTTAATGACTTTCCTAGATCATGACAAAGTGCAGCAAACCGAACCGACGTGTTACTAGAAAGCTTAACAGCCTGTTGAAGAACCATTATTGTATGTATGCCTGAGCAAATTTCTGGATGCCACTTTTCAGGGTTAGGAACACCCCATAGAGAATTAAGTTCGGACCATATTTTTTCTAATGCGCCACAATCCCGTAACACTTGAAAGAATACTTCGGGGTTGTTTTCAGCCAAGCTTCGTTGCATTTCTTGCCAAACACGTTCTCCAGAAAGCGTGGACAGTTCGCCGCTATTACTTATATCACGCATTAATTGTAATGTTTCATCTGCTATCGTGAAACCATAATCATGATAACGAGCAGCAAATCGAGCAACACGTAAAACTCTTAGAGGGTCTTCAACAAATGCTGATGAAACATGACGAAGTATTCTGTTCTCTAAATCAATTTTACCGTTATAAGGATCAATTATGTTTGAAGTAACGACGGTGTCAGTGAAAGGTATCGCCATTGCATTAATAGTGAGGTCTCGACGTAAGAGATCTTCTTCAAGTGTTACCGCTGAACTCGCATCGCAAATAAAGCCTGTATACCCTTTCCCATGCTTACGTTCAGTTCTTGCAAGCGCGTATTCTTCTTTAGATTTTGGATGAAGGAAAACAGGAAAATCTTTACCTACTTGTGTAAATCCTAAAGCCAACATTTTTTCAACTGTAGATCCGACAACAACAAAGTCACGATCATAAACCTTATGCCCCAAGAGTTTGTCGCGAACTGCGCCGCCTACTAAATAGCTATTGAGCGCTTCAGGATTATTGTTGTTCATTATTGCTCTTTATACCTTTTAATATTATCGCTTGTCTTAAAAATATATTAGCATATTTTTACATTTTATTTACCCACTAGTTTTGACTTATGATGTGCTACAAGGTAGTTTCTATGGCAGTTTTTTGAATTGTGAAATAACGTAAATTTATTATGTATAAAGGTTACTTTGGCTTAAAAGAAAGCCCTTTTTCAATAGCACCTAATCCTCGCTTTTTATTTATGAGTGATCGTCATAAAGAGGCCTTAGCCCATTTAAGTTATGGTTTAGGTGAAACAGGTGGTTTTGCATTATTAACGGGCGAAGTAGGTACAGGTAAAACGACGATTAGTCGTCGTTTAATGGAACAACTGCCAGAAAACACACAAGCGGCTTTTATTCTTAACCCTACTTTATCAAGCCAGGAACTACTTGCTACTATTTGTGATGAATTGAAAATACGATATCGTAAGACTGGGGCAACGTTAAAAACACTTACTGATAAAATATATGAAAAGCTTAATAAAAATCATCAAGCCAGTCTTAATACTTTATTAATTATTGATGAAGCACAACATTTAGCGCCAGAAGTTTTAGAACAACTACGTTTATTAACTAATTTAGAAACAGATACAAAAAAATTATTGCAAGTAATATTGATTGGACAGCCTGAATTAAAACAATTATTACAACGCCGAGACTTACGACAGTTAGCACAAAGAATTACCGCTCGTTACCATTTACTTCCCTTAACTAAACTTGAAGTTGCACATTATATTCAGCATAGACTTTCAGTGGCACAATGTGAGCGAATGTTATTTGATAAAGCTGCTGTCGCTGAAATTCACCGAATATCACAAGGTATTCCTCGTATAATTAATTTGTTATGTGAACGGTCTCTGACAAATGCTTATTGTACTAATAATGCCTTAGTGACTAAAAAAGTTGTTTTGCAGTCAGCTCAAGAAGCTTTAGGTGATGAATATCAAGCTCAATATTGGTGGCAAAATATAGCGGTGAAAGTAATAGGTGTTGTTTTTTTGATGGCTGTTCTGATTGGAAGCTCTTATTTCGTAGGGCAAATGTATGGTGAAAATATTCAGTCAGAGAAAATAGTCAATATGCCTGAAATACCTGTTCATCAAGATTCTATAAAAGCGGTTATCGCCGTGCCTAATAAAACTAAGGATGAAATAGAAAATCTTGCAGATATTCAAGACGTTGCTCTGGAAGAAAATTTATCTAAAGAGTTTGAGATAAATAGTAATGGTATTCAAGTAAGTACTGAGGAGCTAAAAGTAGATAAAGTCAACGATGATAGAGATAGAGAAGCTATTCTTTCGGAGAATAAAGTCATTACCAATACCAAAGTTAAGGAAAAACTCTCTGTTAATGCTGTTGACGGCGTTTCTGATGATTTACTTGCTCGCTTTCAAAGCGCAATAGATGAAACAGAAGCAGTGAGTAGTTCCGGTAATTCCTCAGATGTAAATGAAATAGTAGAAGTAGATGTTCCAGCATTATCAGATATGCCTACATGGCTACAAAACGATATTCCTTCAATTAGCTTTGAACAGCACATATATACCAGTGATGGTGAAAGTTGGGTAAAAGTTAATGGTAGAGACCGTTATGAAGGCGACACTATTTCTAATGGACTGGTGTTAAACCATATTTATGCTCAGAAAGTTATTTTAACCTTTAGAGGGGAACAGTTTAGCTTACCAGCGCTTTCAACTTGGTAGAGTATACTTGTGGAACGTTTGAATTCTTTAAGTGTTATGTTGTGAATATATATTTGAAACTATTAATGACTAATCAATAAAAGCAGTTTTGAAGAAACCTAATAAATTAAGATTAAATTCTTCTGGGCGTATACAACAGTCTATTTGATCTTTATATTTAGATTTACTTAAGTTAATCTCTTGAATTGGTATCGCTTGATTCATACGAACATTATAAAAAACACGAACATAAGGGTGTAAGGGTTTTTGTTTATTTAAACGACTGATTAGTCCTAGTTTACCGCTGTTTAGTTTAACCAATGTGCCTACGGGATAAACGCCCATACATTGAATGAAATTTTCAACTAACTCTTCGTCATAACATTCTGGTGCTGCAATTAACATCTTGAAAGCGTTAATTGGATATACACTTTTCTTATAAGGGCGGTCACACGTCATTGCATCATAGCTGTCAATAATAGCGATCATTCGGCCATATATTGATATCTCATCACCTTTAAGTTTTTTTGGATAACCAGAACCATTGATACGTTCATGATGCTCTAATATCATATTCATCGCCATGTGGGAAACAGTTGGACTGTCTTCTAATATTTTTAGGCCAAGCGCTACGTGGCTACGAATAATACTTTCTTCTTTAGAACTTAAAGGACTGAGTTTATTTAAAATATCACTGGGTAATAATATCTTACCTATATCATGTAAAAATGCCCCTAGAGCTAGTTCTTGAATGAGGCGTTTATCAAAACCTAAATGCTTACCAAATACTGACATTAAAATTGAAACATTTAGCGAGTGTTCAATGAGGTAGGTGTCCTTAGTTTGAAAACGAGACATGCAGGTAAGCGCATCTTGGTTTCTGAATATAGAGTCCACCATAGCGTTTGTAGTATCTTCTACTTCATTTACATTGATAGATTTTTTATCTTTAATTTGTCCAAGAATTTTTTCTTGTAGAGATTTAGCGTTTTTATAAAGGTTACTTGCCTTTTTTATTTCACTATCGAGAGATACGCCTGTCGTTTCAGTTGTCTTTTTTGTCATTGACGACGTTTTCTTCGTTTTTATATCCGCAATAGCTTTTTCTACATTCACAGTTTGTTTTTGTTTTGAAGGGATAATAACGAGTTGGGTAATGTTTGCTTTACGCAATTGAGTAATGCTTTTATCACTTGAGATATATCCCTCAGATTTAATATTAAGGCTACTATTATCTGAAAATGATTTTACATACATACCGGTAACAAGTTGGTCGATTGAAATGGTCTGTGTGATTTCGCTAGCAGGAGATTTTGACATAATGATTCTTGCGTGATGGAAAAGATATTTTTTGGTATTACCTTATTAATAAAGATTATTTTAGTCTAGTTTTTGGAATAAAAAAATGTTGAAGGAGAAATAAAAAAACCTTACTAAAATAGATTTACTATCTTTCAGTAAGGTTTCATCATTATTTCGATATGTTTATTGCCAAGAAGGTAATTTTGCTTCGAAAGCTTTTATCTTATCTAGCTTATTTAATGTCCAGCCAACACTGTCTATACCTTGCTCTAAACAATATTGATGAAATTTGTCTAAACTAAAAGTAAAGCTTAAGTCACCACAATTAATTTGGTTATTAATTAAATCTACGGTTAACTCAATATTTTCTTTTGCAGCCTTAACAAACAAAGTATCAATTTCTTCATCGCTTAATTTAATTGGCAATAAACCTATATTGATGCAATTCCCATAAAAAATATCGGCAAAGCTTGGAGAGATAATCACCTTAAAACCGTACTCTTCTATTGCCCAGGGAGCATGTTCTCGACTTGAACCACAACCAAAGTTTTCACGGGTTAATAAAATACTTGCGCATTGATACTGTGGCTTATTTAAAATAAATTCAGGATTATTCTCTTTACCTGAAACATCTAAGTAACGCCAATCATGAAATAAGTGTGTACCAAAACCAATACGTTCTGTTTTTTGTAAAAACTGTTTTGGGATTATCTGATCCGTATCTACGTTTGCAGCATCTAAAGGAACAACTAAACCAGTATGTGTTGTAAACTTTTCCATTTCTATATTCCTTGTGAATTCAAGTCAACGAAGTGACCTGCTATTGCAGATGCAGCGGCAAGCTCTGGACTGACCAAATGAGTACGACTGCCACGACCTTGTCGACCTTCAAAGTTACGGTTACTTGTTGATGCACAGCGGTCGCCTTCTTCAAGTACATCGTCATTCATTCCTAAACACATAGAACAACCGGGTAAACGCCATTCAAAACCAGCATTACTAAATATTTTGTCTAACCCTTCAGCCTCTGCTTGTTCTTTTACGCGATATGAACCGGGAACAACGATGGCGTCAACAGTCGTTGAAACAGATTTACCTGCTGCTTGATACTTAGCAACAACAGCTGCTGCTGCACGTAAATCTTCAATACGAGAATTTGTACATGAACCAATAAATACTTTGTTAATCATAATATCAGTGATTTTGGTGCCGGCAGTTAAGCCCATATACGTTAATGCTGCTGCACATGAGTCTTTTTCTACTTGATCAGTAAAGTCATCAGGTGATGGCACTACATTATCTACAGATGTCACTTGTCCTGGCGTTGTGCCCCAAGTGATTTGTGCTTTAATATCTTCAGCTTTTAAGATTAACGTTGAGTCGAACTCTGCGCCTTTATCTGTTTTGAAGTTTTTCCAATCACTAATTGCTTGAGCCCATACTTCACCTTTAGGTGCGTATTCTTTCCCCTCTAAATAGTCGAAGGTTTTCTGATCAGGGGCAATTAAACCGGCTTTAGCACCAAATTCAATACTCATGTTACACACTGTCATGCGCTCTTCCATGCTCAATGCTTCAATAGCACTGCCGCAATATTCAACCACATAACCTGTAGCGCCAGCGCTGCCTGTTTTTCCGATAATTGCTAAGATGATATCTTTTGCGCTAATGCCAGAACCAACTTGTCCATTAACTTCAATTTTCATGGTTTTAGCTTTAGTTTGACGCAACGTTTGTGTAGCAAAAACGTGCTCAACTTCTGAAGTGCCAATACCAAACGCCAACGCACCAAATGCGCCATGTGTTGCAGTATGAGAGTCACCACAAACAATGGTTGTGCCCGGTAAAGTTAAGCCAAGTTCAGGCCCTATTACATGTACAATGCCTTGGTTTTTATGACCCATGCCGAATAACTCTATACCAAACTCTTTACAGTTTTTTTCTAAGGTACGTAATTGATTAGCAGCGCCTTCACCGGCGGCATCAATTTCTATAGAACGAGTTGAAATATTGTGATCCATCGTCGCAATAGTGCGCTCAGGATGAAGAACAGGGCGGTTATGAAACTTCAAATTAGCAAAAGCTTGTGGTGAGGTAACCTCATGGATCAAATGACGATCAACATAAAGCAAAGGCGTCTCACCGTCTTTTTCTTCTACAACATGCTGTTGCCATAATTTTTCATATAAAGTGGTAGACATCATTAAGCCCCTATAATTTGTTGTTCAGATATTTGCTGGCAAATATAATCACCAACTTCACTGGTGTTTTTTGCATTTTGTTTTTGACTAGCAGGTAATAAATCAGCCGTAAGCACGCCATTATCTAATGCGCTTGATACTGCATCTTCAATGGCTTTTGCTGCAGCACTTTCATTTAAACTATAACGTAGCATTAATGCTGCTGATAAAATTTGTGCTATAGGATTAGCAATACCTTTTCCAGCAATGTCCGGAGCGCTGCCTCCAGCAGGTTCATACATACCAAAACCTTCACTGTTCAAACTTGCAGAAGGTAATAACCCCATAGAGCCGGTGATCATTGCGCAGATATCAGAAAGTATATCGCCAAATAAATTTGGGCATAACATTACGTCAAATTGGTTTGGGTCACGAACCAGTTGCATTGCGGCGTTATCAACATATAAATGTTCTAGTTCTACTTCTGGATATTCAACTGCGACTTCTTCAACAACCTGACGCCATAATTGGCTGGTAGCTAAAACATTTGCTTTATCAACGGAAGTTACTTTGTTGTTACGTTTTTGTGCGGATTGGAAGGCTAAATGGGCTATACGTTTAACTTCTCTGCGAGAATAAAACATAGAGTCAAATCCGGTTTCTTCTTCGCCTTCACCGCGACGACCTTTAGGTTCGCCAAAATATATGTCCCCGGTTAGTTCGCGAATAACAAGTACGTCAAAGCCTTGTTCTGAAATATCACTGCGTAATGTAGATAATGATGATAATGCAGGTTGTAAGGTTGCAGGGCGCATATTACAAAATAAATCAAACCGGCTACGTAACCCTAGTAACGCACAACGTTCAGGTTGCTCTGTAGGAGGCAAGTTAGCCCATTTTGGACCACCGACAGAGCCAAATAGAATAGCATCTGCTTGCTCACAACCTTTCATTGTTTCATCAGGAAGGGCATTACCGTGAATATCGATAGCGGCGCCACCAATATCGTAATCTTGAGTAGATATTTTAATATCAAATTTATTGGCGATAGTGGCTAATACTTTTTTAGCTTCAACCATGACTTCTGGTCCAATACCATCTCCGGCTAATATTGCTATGTTCGACATGTTTTTTATACCTTTAATTAAATCTTATAATTGTGAATGCTATTTATATTGAAGCTTGTACATCGCTTTTAAGTTCGCTTTTTATTTCATTGATGGTGATAGCGCGATGAATATTATTTAATGCGTGGATTAATGCTTCGGCGGATGCTTCAATAACATCTGTAGCTAAACCATAGCCGTGAAACTTCCTATTTTGCCAAGAAACGACTAAATCGGCTTTACCTAACCCGTCTTCACCTTCACCTTTGTTTGATATTTTGTAGTCTGAAACTTCAAAGTCGATATCAACCGCTTTTTTAATCGCTCGATATAGCGAATCGACTGGGCCATTACCCGTTTCAGAAACAATATAACTTTCTTCACCTGCTAATAGTTTAATACTTGAAGTAGCGAACTCTCCACCACCACATTGCACGTTAAGTGTTTCTAAATGATAGAACTCTTGGTCTTCGCCTTGCTGCTGGATGTTAAAATGCAACGCTTCTAGGTCATCATCAAATACTTGGCCTTTTTTATCAGCTAATGCTAAGAAATCGCTATATAGTTCTTCTAAATCAAACTCAGTTTCTGTATAGCCTAAGCTTGCCATACGGTGCTTAATAACATGACGACCGCTTCGTGAAGTTAAGTTTAATTTCGTTTTGCTTATGCCGACACTTTCCGGGGTCATGATTTCATAAGTATTACTGGCTTTTAACATGCCATCTTGATGGATACCCGAAGAGTGACTAAAAGCGTTACCGCCAACTATTGCTTTGTTTAATTGCACAGGCATATTACATAACTGACTGACTAATTTAGATGTACGCGCAATTTCTTGATGATTAATATTGGTGCTTACATTTAAGAAGTCTTGACGGGTTTTCATGATCATAGCAACTTCTTCTAATGAACAATTACCAGCTCGCTCACCAATGCCATTAATCGTACATTCAATTTGACGTGCACCAGCTTGCACAGCTGACATAGAATTTGCTACGGCTAAACCTAAATCGTTATGGCAATGAACGGAGATAACAGCTTGGTCAATATTTGGTACACGATTAAATAATTGAGTAATTATACCGCCGAATTCATTCGGTAATGTATAACCAACGGTATCAGGGATATTTATCGTTGTAGCGCCTGCTTTTATTGCGTTTTCAACCATTCGGCATAAATTATCAATAGGAGTGCGACCAGCATCTTCACAAGAAAACTCAACATCATCGGTAAATCTTCGTGCGAACTTTACGGCATGAATAGCCATTGCTTCTACATCAGCAAAATCTTTTTTTAATTTCTGTTGAACATGAACATCTGAGGTTGAAATAAACGTATGAATACGAAATTGGTCTGCTACTTTCAACGCATCTGCACAGGCTTGAATATCTCCTTCAACAGCGCGGGCTAAGGCACATACACGTGAATTTTTAACCGTTCTAGCAATTTGTTGAACTGATTTGAAATCACCAGGAGAAGATACTGGAAAGCCGACTTCCATCACATCAACACCTAAACGCTCAATAGCTAGTGCAATTTGTAATTTTTCATGTACTGAAAGACTTGCATTTAAAGCCTGCTCACCATCACGTAAAGTGGTATCGAAAATAATTACTTTGCTGTCCATGTTTTATTCCTTAATATTTTTTGCACTGAAGATTCGTTTCTTACATCAAACACGGGCATAAAAAAACCCGCGGTAATGTGCGCGGGTTTTAATGTTTATATTTAATTTACAACAACAAAAAACCTATCCGCGCACCGTTAATGCGAGGAGGAGGTTAATGCGAATAGCATTTGTATTGTTAAAAATTGTTGTCATTAAATAATCTTATTTGGTTGGTTTAGCTCTTATGAGCAAAGAGTCATCTATTAATAGCGTATTTACTCAAATATTGTCAATTGATTATTAATATTTAAAAAGAATAATACCTAACATAATTATTATAAGGCGCTTAAAACTTCCAGTAATTTAGTCTTTTTCGTTGCTTTAAATTTCGAATAATATTCATGGGTAGTGGTTTTAATGATTGTTTACCGTTTAACAATATATTTTCTACAGCCTCTAATATCCGTAATGATGACTTACCGTCATTATAGGGATGTAACTCCTCAGCATATCGATTTATAGCCAACAAAAGTGTTTCTGGAGGTGATAATGCGACTATTAATGCATTGGGGAGTTCGTCTGCTTCAGTAATGTTAATTAAATAATTGCCAGGTTGACTATTGTTTAATGATATTACTGGTTTCCCTAATAAGGAAAACTCACCAATAACCGATGATGTGTCTGAAACCATGACATCTGCAGATTGTAATAAACTGTTGATATTGGATGACTCTATTATTTTTAAATTATCTGATGCAAGTTGCGAATAAAGTTTTATCCACTGTTTATCCATTTTCGGATGAAATTTTACAAGCCAATTATATTTTTTTTCATTCACTAAAGCTGTGATCTGATCATACAAATAAGGTGCAGACGTTAAAGAAGGTGAAAAAGTAGGAGCAAAAAGGATCGTAGATTTATTGTCGTTGAAATATTGTTCTTTAGGGGTATTGAATAAATTATCTAATTTGGGCCAACCAGTTTCCTTCACATCAAAAAATTGATGTTTTATTGCTAATTCATTAAATCGCTTTGTTGTCGCTTTACCATGAGTACAATAGAGATCAAAGCAGTCTCGAATAACGAAATGACCTTTTTTCTTCCATTCTAAACCGTGAAAAACTTGCACTTTGATCCCTGGAATAAACCTTGGGATCACATTACCAGGAACAAAACTTGCTACAGGATTAAACTTTATAACATCCTCAATGTTTTCAAGCACCAGTGCGTTAGCACTAAAGTTACTCATATCAACCTCTTTTCCAGCAACAAACCAAGCGACTTTATTCCCTTGGTTTATAATTTCTTGTTGCAAAGGTCGTAAAATTTCGAAGGAATAATTCAATGATATGTAGAATAAAAAGTTTTGACTATGTTTCATTAGCTACGCTTAGTTTTGACTATTTCAATAATTTCGGTTGTAGAGACTGATGGTGTTCTTGGGAGATATATAACTTCACAAATATCTTTCAAATGATCAAACTTTCCTTCCCAATCGTCTCCCATAATTAATATGTCAGCATTATAAAAATTGATATATTCAGCTTTTAATTCTAGAGATTCCTCAGAAAAAACTTCATCGACGCACTTTAATGAACGAATAATATGTCTTCTATCTTCTTCACAATAAATAGGAGCACGACCTTTTTTAGAAATATTCAATTTATCTGACGAAACGCCAACAATTAAATGGGAACCATGAAGTCGAGCACGCTCTAAAATATTGACATGTCCAACATGAAAAACATCATATGTACCAAAAGTAATAACTCTCATTTTTTGCCTTTATTATAAGATTCATCTTTGAATTTGCCACGTAGCATATCAATAATAAACTATTTCAACTTGAGTGTAACATCATATTTTTAGATCAAATTTTTGATTATATATCCCGAATCTAAATTTATTGTTATAGATTGTCGATTGAGTTCACAATAAATATTAAGTTAATTTACGTTTAAAATATAAAAAATCATGAGTCTACTTTTTTATAGAATTGATGTATTTAGACTTATGTTCTTCCTCTTCTGTTGCTTGAGAAAAGTTTGTTAAAATAGAGATAGTTACGATTTATATTCCGTTGGATAAAATGCAGTAGTATTAATAATCTTACTGTTATATCCTATCGTTTCTTAAGTTTAATTTTGTGGTTATTACCTTAAATTATTTTGGTGCTTTGTCCAATATAATATTTGTATTTAAGCTTTATTCACGCAAAACCTGGAATGTTTTATAATGTTAGATTTATTATTCATATCTCGTCGAAGTAGCCATTCAACATATTATCAGAAACTCGTTGATAATTTAAATTTCGAGTCAGAATTACACGTAACAGGTAAACCTCTTTTTATAGATTTTATGGCATTTAAGAGGGGGCTAAAATTTCGGACAGAAGAGATTGTTTTAAATCAAATCAGAAGAAAAGAAGCAAGGCACACAAAATTGTTTTCTTTGGTTATTGTTAAATTTATATATTTTGTAAGTCTGTCTCTGTTAGAAAAACTTCGTTTTATGAAATATTGTCACGTCATTGCTCAAAAAAAACCTAAACATGTTGTTGTATGGAATGGAGATAAGTTGCCTAATAAGACTGTAGTTGCTGCATCTAAAGCGCTAGGGGTTAGCGTTATATATTTTGAAAATGGATTAATGCCTAATACAACAACATGTGATCCAAAAGGTGTGAATGCAAAGAACTCTATACCAAGAAATAAAGATTTTTACCTGTCTCTTGATTTTAATGATTTAGATAAACGACATGAACAACTTATAGCAAGAAAGCCACATAAAAAGAGAAAATCAAAGGCTCCTATTGAAATTAAAGGAGATTACATATTTGTACCATTTCAAGTACCTAATGATACACAAATTATTGTAAATTCTCCTTGGATTGGGTCGATGGAGGTCTTTTTTGATGCAATGACAAAAGCTTTTTCTAAAGCCCGAATAGATAATATGCAACTTGTATTTAAGGAACATCCTTCTTGGCCAAAGAATTTTGAGCATTTAATTGCAGATAATAAAAATGTTTTATTTGCTAATGACAATGATACCGAGTTGTTGATTTTGAATGCAAAAGCAGTTGTAACAATAAACTCAACAGTTGGTTTAGAGTCTTTGTTATTGGGCAAGAAAGTCATAACTTTAGGAAACGCATGTTACAACATACCCGATCTTGTGCTTCATGCTAAAGACAGTGACTCGTTAGAAGAAGCATTAGCTAATGTTGAAGATTGGCAACCTGATGAACTACTGAGAAGTAATTTTTTAAATTTCTTAAAGTTTACGTATGCCATTCCAACTAAATGGCGAGATGCTGAAGAAAATCACTTTAAGGCGATTGAAAACCGCATAAGAAATGTTGACGACTTTAGTAAACTGAAAGTAGATTATAATAAATCAATATAACATTAAAAAATGAGCTGACCTTTCAGGCAGAGATAATAATTGAAATTACATATTATATTCAACCATAAATGAGGCATTAAAGTCTGATTCATCACTTATGTCATTATCAAATGTTGAGTGGCTAAGATCGGTTGCTAAAGTAAAGCGCCAGTTTTTATAATCATGTTGAATGCTACTTGATATCATCCAAAGTTGTTCTGCAATACTGGTTACCGTGTTGCCTATGATCGGATTATTAGGTGCTTTGTCCTGATTATCATAATTTAAATCTAAGTAGCGTAGTTTTGCGGTAAGTCGAGTATCTATACCCAGCTGAGAAATTGTACCTAAAACATAAGTCTTTGCATCGTTATCATAAGTACTGCCAATATTGCGCCCGTTATAACGCATGCCTGTTGCGTAACTTCCGTGCTCATAATAACAATCACCAATATTATCTCTATCTCCACAATCTGCTAGGCTATCAGCGATCTCAATAAAAACGGTAGTTGGTTTGCCAAAAAGTACTAAGTTAGCGTCAAAACCTACTTGGGGTTGTGCTTTGGTGAAATATTGCAATGTTCCTTCACTCCCATCTTCGGCAAATTTTTGTCCGTAAATGCTCATTGGAATACTAAGAAAGTTGAAACTGTATCGTAAATCGTAACCAGCCTGTTGATTTGAAGGATTCAACGTGTTTTCATCACAAATCAAACCATCAACACCACAGTTAGTTCGGCCTATAAGTATATCTCCAAAAGTTGATAAACTTTGAGAGCGACCATTACCTCCCCATTGTGCTAAGCGAGTTATGCCTAACTCTAAATTTTTAAGCGGTTTTAAATTTAATCTAAACCCCCAAAGCAAAGTATTTTTAACAACACGATTATCGTCCATTTGTCCCATAAAACTAGTCACTGTCCATGGAATTTTAAATTCAGTGAAAGGAACAGTAAATGGCTCGGCTGATTTACGTGAAATTGCTAGGGCAGTAATTGGTCGGGCGTTGTTAGTTAAGCTTAAACTAGTATCCCAAGTAGGACCATACCAGCGGTTTTGACGACCCAATGAGACAACCCAATTACCAATAAATGCAGCAATATAACTTTCATCTAAACGTTTTTTTTCACCATCAATAGGGTTAAAGGTATAACTTGGTGCAAACTTAGCCGCAAAATTTTCGTACATAATGCTTGAGTGTACACTAACATTGTTTTTATCGCTGATTCGGTTACCAAAACTGGTGAAACGTTTATTTTCAAACCCAACCTGAGCCTTAACACGAGTTTGGTTACGACTGGCTAGTTTAAATTGATGTTTAATATAATGGTAGGCACTTTGCTGATTCGAACTTAAATTATTGAGGTCGATATTCTTAATATCGTTAATAATATCATGCCACATTAGAGGGTAAGTGGTGACGGGCGTAACAATATGACCAGTATCAGCCAGTAACTGAATGTTAGCTTTCAAATAAATGTCTGAAGTGTCTATCCAAGGCTCAGCTAGGGAATATGTGCTTACCGCTAATATTAGCGCAGCAAAAATAGTTTTAGAAGATAACATGTTAGGAAATACCCATTAAATAGTTTTACAGTTTCATCTTAATTTATAAAGGAAAGTGTTTGTTAGCGCAGAAAAATTAAATTATACGTGTTTTCATCACTGTTATATATAGGTAAAATGGTGATAATTAACAGGTCTTTATTTTATTAGATAAGTTGAATGTTTCATGTCTGAAAAGCGTTATTTATTTTATATTTCTCAAAATTACTCTTATGCCATTTTACGACCAATACAGAGTGTAATTGAAGCGAGAGGTGATTGTGCTGCTTGGTTTCTAGAAGGAAAAGAAGTTAATGAACGTTATTTGTCAGCAAATGAAATACAACTGAACTCAATAAATGAAGTAAAGGAATATCAACCGGATGTAGTATTTATTCCTGGAAATGTTGTACCTGATTTTATTTCTGGAATTAAAGTAGGTGTATTTCACGGGTTTAACTCTGGGAAACTAAACCGACGAGGTGTTGAAGACCACTTTAATATTCGCGGATGTTTTGATTTATATTGTACTCAAGGTCCTAACACGACCTTACCTTTTATTGAACTTGCAGAGCAACATCAGCACTTTTCAGTGAAGCAAACAGGTTGGCCAGCATTAGACCTTTTATTCGATTCAACCAACGTTAGTAAAAATACTAAACCAACAGTTTTAATGTGTTCTACTTTTTCAAGAGCGTTAACTTGCGCTCCTCATTTATTCGAAACAGTCAAACGTTTAAGTGAAAAAGGTAAATGGAAGTGGTTGATTCAGTTTCATCCTAAAATGCCAAAATATATTGTTGAAAAATACCAAAGCATTGAAAGTGAAAATTTATCTTTTATAGAAACAGATAATGTTATTCCTTTATTACAACATGCTGATGTCATGGTGTGTGATACCTCATCAGTATTAATGATGTTTTTAATGTTGAATAAGCCGGTTGTTACTTATAATAATATTTCACCTAAAGATTATATGATTAATATTAATGATAAAGAAAAGTTAGAAGAAAGTATTGAATATGCACTTTCATACCCTGTTGAGTTGAAAAGTAAAGTTGAACATTTTATTAGTCAAACTCACCCGTATGTTGATGGAAAATCATCACAACGCGTGTTAGCGGCTGCCGATGAGTTATTAGCAGGTGATAATATTTCAAAAAAAAATAAACCGTTGAATTTATTAAGGCGGATTACAATGCGTAAAAAATTAAAGTATTGGAAACTATGAGTGCTGAAGATAATAACTTTGTAGACAGTTAACAATATTAAAACCTCATTCATTATAGAGGTAGATAGCATCCATTGAGAGAGGTATTTTAAATTACGAACAAGAGTTATATCACTTAAGCTAACAAGTGATTTGTTAAAAAATAAAAGAATTACAAAGGTAAGTATTTATATTTGTTAAAAAGCCAACATAAAGTAAAAATCGTACAATCTATTTGTCAGCTTTGTTCTAACGTTACTAATGCTACTTCCAATTGTCCATTGAGCCTTTTCGGCGTCCTGCAAGTCTTGGAATAATCAACCCTAAAACCAAACCTATAACTAATACGATCGCACCATTAAAAAACCATTCTTTCTTGATGTTGGTATCTTGGTCTTTCAGTTTTGAACGTGTGGTAATAAGTGTTTTATTTAGCTGGCTTATTTCGTTGTTAAGTTTGGCCTTTTCACTATTTAGGTTCTCAATGGTATTTCTAGCTTGTGATAACGCTTCCGACATATTGTCACTGTTACTTGTTATGTTAGCTAGTTTTTCATTAAGCTCGGCAATAACAAAGCGTAAACCTGGTTTAGATGAAACGTATTTACTCTCAATCCAGACATTTCGATTTTTGTCATCAATAATTTCAGTGTAATCATTCTCGTTGTTGCCAGTTACTTTTACTTCAGTACCTGAATTTATACTGCCTAAAATACGATAATTATTACCAGCACCTGAGTGCATATAAATAAATAAATCGTCTGAAATATAACCAGTTGCTAGGTTGGATGGGGTGTCTTCAGCAAGAAGAGGGTAAGAGCAACATAAAACTAAACCAACCAATAAACCTTTTAAGATTGTCATGAAAATACCAGTAACATTTGTAAAATAATTAATAGCAAAATATTAGGGGTTTGCTGGATTGATAGCAAGTTAAGTTTGCGGACAATAAGGTGTTTTTGGCAAAAAAGTCCTTTATTATCGAAATATTTTAACCAAAGCATTGTTCGTTACTTGTTTTCATATGTTGCTGTTGTAAACTCAAGATGCTGACAGGACGAAAATATTATTGGAAGAATATGGTTACCGAAATTGAGCTTAAGTATTTTGTTACAAGTGATAATACTCAAGAAAATATTACACAGTTATTTACCGAACAACAGTTATCCTTTAGTTGCGTAAAAAAGAGCCTGTCGAATTGCTATTATGACACCATTAATATGAATTTTCGTCATCATGATATGGGACTAAGAATCCGAGGCTGTGACGGTCAGCTAGAACAAACCATAAAAACTGCTGGTGTAGTTATTGCTGGGTTACATCAACGACCCGAATATAACGTTGACATAAAAAATAATTTCCCAGAACTGGCTTTGTTTCCAGCTGAAATATGGCAGGAAACTCAAAATGTAGCACAACTACAAGAAGCATTAATCCCTCTTTTTTCAACTGACTTTACTCGTATTATTTGGTTGGTTACTTTACCTTCAGGCTCTGTAGTAGAAGTTGCCTTTGATGAAGGGAATATAAGTAGCGATGGCCGGAGTGTTAGTATTTGCGAGGTTGAGTTAGAGCTTGTAAGTGGCGAAACGTCAGATTTACTCTTTCTTGCCAAAATGATTTTTTCAGTTGCCTCGGTAAGGCCAAGTAGTCAAAGTAAGGCTGCTAGGGGGTATCGTTTATGGAAGAACATCCCCGTTAATTATGAAAAGCCTATCACTGATATGTTACCGATTGATCGTAGCCTGTCTATTGCCAAAGCCTTCACTACCGGTATTAACCATTGTTTAGTGCATTTACACGATCATATTGAACATTATATAACAGCGCCAAGTTTAGTTGAGTTGGAAAAAGTCACTGAAACTTTAGCGTTAATGCGTCATGGTTTTTGGCTTTTTTCTGATTACCTTCCTGAAAATGCAGTGGCAATTCGAAATGAATTAAGCCATTTTATCCATTTACTTTCGTGGGTGGATAACGCTGTTAATTTACAAGAACTCACTAATAAAACCGGTAATTATCGACATAAACTAAACTATAGTGAGCAA
>Ga0233426_10000434_pt1 | contig 45056 bp, 52 predicted proteins | sample SI_118_April2016_6_FD_179875 | JGI IMG/M metagenome (GOLD analysis project Ga0233426, IMG submission 179875) | Seawater microbial communities from Saanich Inlet, British Columbia, Canada - SI_118_April2016_10_MG | ecosystem: Environmental > Aquatic > Marine > Inlet | place: Canada: British... | reverse complement strand
TTTTTTTGTTCTCTGCCATGTGTTGTTCTCTCCGTTATTTTAAAAGTTAGAAATATTTCTTTAAATAAATATACATAAAAATATAAAAACAAAAAAAAAAGGTTGGATCATTTGATCCAACCTTTTTAAAAAGCAGATAATATAATTAATAAGTTATTTTTGTTGCTTGAGAAGTTGAACTTCGTGGGTTAGTTGTTGAACCGCACTAATAAGCAACGGAACGAGTTCTGTATACTCAATAGTTTTAAGTTTTTCAACATCATCCAATGGAGCCGCAGATGCTACTGCTGGATTCGCATTCGGTTTAGAGATATCATGAATATGATCCATGCTTTGTTGCTCAGTAATCACACTTGGAATGATTTGTTCTGCTTCTTGAGCAATCAATCCCATTTGTTTATATTGATTTTTGTTTTTTGAAGCATCTTTCCAATTGAATCTAACTGGTTTCAATTTCATAACTTTTTTAAGAGATTCAGATGGATTCATTTTTTCAATTTCTTTTTTCTGACGAATGTCCGAAATATTTTGTTGTGCGAAAAATCTTCCTCTGATCAGCATATTACCACTATGATGTTCAAGACGCATTGTATCTTGAGTTAGGTGTTTATTGCTTGTGGATGTAAATCTTCTAAAGTAAAAACTTTGATTTCGTGTATCTCCAGGACGACCTGTGTAAAAACAAGCAGCGTTGTTACCATCATACAAAGTCAAGTGTCCGTTGAGAGTGTGTTGATATGCTTCTGAAATGTTTAACATACGATCATGTGTATATCCATTGTGTCCAATACTTACATATCCGACTTGTGAACCGTGTAACCATTTTGAATCATCGTAATAAACATCAATAAAACCCAGTTTGTTTTTGTTTGGTTTTGGTGAGTTTTTGGTTGTAATTCCATTGTCAGTTCTTCCAGGATAACGAAGATTAAGTTGACCTCCTTCACGAGTAGTATCATTATGACCAATTGTAATATTTCCACCTTTACCAATGTGGGTGGTTTTTAAATCCGAAGTGCTTGGTCCAACGGTAATATTTGCATAACTATGAACCCACTGAACATATGCTCCTTTGTAGAAGTAGAAACTAGAACGATCAGTATCAAAATGGCAATGACTTGAATTTCTAGTTCCCATTGTAGCCCATCCGTATTTATTGCTTACTTTCAGGTCTAAACTTCCTGTGTTTCTTAACGCAACTCCTCCAGGTAAATCTACTCCCGGACCTACGTATGTACCACCATTCGAAATGTATGATACATCCGTACCACCACGTCTAAAACGAACAAGTTCTGTTGAATTGCTTCCCGCATTTATATAAAAACGATTGCTATGATATTCAATTTTACCTTGATTGCTTCCTGCGTTTCCTGTCCAAGCTTTTGCACCACTTTCTTGAAACCACAAATTAGGTGATTGAGTTGAACCATAAATTGTATTTTGATCAATTCCAACTCTAAATCTCCATGATCTATCTTTATTAAGAAATCCAATGGTGTTACTACTATCTGCATACACATAACCACGTGGAGTTGCATTGTTATTAGTAAATGCTAATGCAGTATTTGAAGCATTACCACTACGAATATACATATCGTTTGTGCCTTTTGGATAAATGTGCCATCCTTTACCTGTTCCTTTGCTCCAATAAATACCGTGGTTACTTGAAACTGAAAAGTCTAACCAATTATCTAATCCATAATGAGATGCACTACCGGCACCTGGAAAACTTTTACGAACTGGACTTAGATTTCCTGTGTGATAAACAGCATTGTCTGACCCACCGACCTTTGATCTATATGTTAATCCATCTACACCACCTTTAATTATTATTCCTTGATTGTGATGTTCATTCCATATATACAAATTTTTGTTTGAATGACATTGAATATATGCTTTGTTGGACGTTCCTTGTCTAAATCTAATGTAAGGATTATTACTACCTTGTAAAACAAGTTGTTGATCCGTGGAAGAGTTAATCAAAATCGGAGCAGAAACGGTTCCTCCTGAGAAAACACCACTTGCACCAGTTGCACCTTTTTGTCCTGTTGCACCACGTATGCTTGATCCACTTGCACCTTTTTGACCTGTTGAACCAGTTGCACCTTTTTGACCTGTTGCTCCGTTTGAACCATTTGAACCATTTGAACCATTTGAACCATTTGATCCTGCTTGTCCTTTTTGTCCTGTTGCTCCGTTTAAACCATTTGAACCAGTTGCACCTTTTGAACCAACACCAACTGCTCCTTGTGCTCCTTGATCACCTTTTGGTCCTTGAGCACCTTGAGCACCTTGATCACCTTTTGGTCCTTGAGCACCTTGAGCACCTTGAGCACCTTTTGGTCCTTGAGCACCTTGAGCACCTTGAGCACCGGTTGCACCTTTTGAACCAACACCAGCTGCACCTTGAGCACCAAGCGAACCTTGTGGTCCTTGTGCTCCTTGTGCTCCTTGTTCTCCTCGTTCCCCTTTTGCTCCAGATGCAGAAACTGCTTCTTTTAATTGATTTAAAGTTACACGTGTGGTTTTTCCAGATGATGATGCATCTTGACCACTTGTGGTTGATTTATCAACGACCATAAATTCATCATCGTTGCTCAAACTTTGAATTTGGTCAAGTTCGCTTATTTTTTTGTTCTCTGCCATGTGTTGTTCTCTCCGTTATTTTAAAAGTTAGAAATATTTCTTTAAATAAATATACATAAAAATATAAAAACAAAAAAAAAAGAATCAAGATTTCTCTTGATTCTTTTAAAAACTAGTTATTGATTGAACTAATCAAACATTTCTCGCAGATGTGGAGATACGCAATTCATGTCATATGTGTTCTCATCGTATTCATCGTATTCATCATCTTGATTTTCAGATTCATGTACAATGTCAAGTTGTTCACACTCATTCAATTCATTTTTATTAACGGGATAACTTACATAGTCTAATTTAGATGCTCTGATTGCATCTTGTTCTGCTTTGATTTCAACAAATAATGACTGAAAAGCAAATGGTAAATCCTTAATTTGTTTCTGCATCTGTATTAAATAAAATGTTAATTAATAAATTGGATTGTTAGAATAACGAGAATTGCTTGAAGATTGAATTTGAACTGATCCTCCGTTACGAATTTGTTCAAGTTGCTCCTGGGCCCGACGTTCACGTTCTTGGAACTCAAGCAATGCTCTACGACGTTCTTCTTGAATTCTACGAATTTCCATTTCACGTTGAAGTTCTGCTTCACGTTGCTCGGCACGATGACGTGCTTGGGTTAGTTCGTCTGAACTGGAACGAGTAGAGTCACCAAATGTAGAAGTCGTTTGACGAGTTTGGTGTGTACGATAGTGACGTGCGTTTTCAATTCGTTGTTGCTCTTCACGACGTAAGCGTTCACGGTGTGCCATTTCTCGTTGACGTTGTTCCCATTGTTGTTGCTCTTCACGAATATCCTTGGACTTACCACTTTGATTTCCAATGAGCATACCAAGAACAGAACCAATAATGATTCCTTCTTTTTGCTTGCCACTTTGATGGCCAATTACTCCTCCAACAGTTGCTCCACCTAAAATACCACCGATACTGCGTTGAGTTTGACTTTTTCCCCATCCTTGTTCAGCGGCAGATAACGAATTTCCAACGGAAAGTGTTGCGATTGCGATTAAAATTAGTGTATTTCTCATATTAGTTTTACCTTTCATTATTAACGATTAAGTATATATAGTACCAAAGTTACTGTAAAAAGTCAACACTAAAGTTATAAAAAGTCGATTTATTTTGAAGATTTTTCAAGAAGGTCAAGAATTTCCGTGGAATTAAGTTTATCATGGGTTTTCGCAACGAATCCGTTTTTGTGAGCAAATAGTATCCGTTCGTCACTTTCAATTTGCGAAAAATCAATTTTAGGAGAATCATTCAAACGAAACAAACAGTATCCTTCTCCACGATCATCGTGAGTAATTGTAGCAATAGCATTTGGATAATTTTCCGAAACATAAGCATTTAATGCAAACGTTGGATCATTGTCACCCGAGATACCAAGAGAAAATACTATTTCGTTTCCGTATACCAACGATGTCGTAACTGAATCTGATAATTGTTGATAACGACCTGTGAATTGTTCAAGTGTATTTAAAAGTTCTTCACCAGTTGAAGTCATCAGTTCAATCATTGTTTCGTTAGATTCGGTGGATTTTGAAAATCTATGAAGAATAACTTCTTCAATTGGAGAAAATGTCGCATCCGAGATTTTGTTCCACTCAATTCCAATTTCGTTTGCCACATAATGAGGACCCTTGCTATCAAACTTCTCGGTAACATTTAACCATCGAAATCCACGTTTTGCTTCTTCGTAAATGGTCATATCCTTCAACAAAAGAGTCAACGCACACACAGGTGCATTATCACGATCAAACTGATGGTGATCAAAATTTGAAAGTTCCGGTTCGTGTCGTTCTCCAACATCACCCACTACCACATATGGATTATTCAACTCCTCTTCGGTTGGATTTTTGCGTTCAACCATCGGAACTACACCACGTTCTTTGCACATAGCAAGAACAAAGCACACGAACAAGAAGTCATCACGGTGTGCGTGACCAGGATGAACTATTATTTTTCCTACTTTTTGAAAATCTATCATAATGATTTAGAAGTGATGATGGTGGACCCGGCAGGATTTGAACCTGCGACCAAAGCATTATGAGTGCTCTGCTCTAACCGCTGAGCTACGGGTCCGTTTGTTAATAATTGTATTTTGTTACGCAAATTTACATAGAATGATATCCTACTTGATACATTGCTGTCAATAGCAAATTGCAAACTTTCTTCCACCGAATAAGCAACACATAAAAGTTCTTCCGTTGTTAGATTCAATAAATGATTCATAAATACTACTTTAAACATTTTTTATAAAAAGTCAACTATTTTTTATAAAAAAAGGGTGGGTACAAAACTGCACCCACCCAACACATGACTATTTTTAAGTCGGTAGCGAAACCAACATAAATTATTTTTTAGTGATCTCTGTATATAGCTTCTTAACCATCTCTTTAATGTTTCTTGCTATTTTCTTTTTTACTTTAGAATCACCTTTGACTTCTTTTATATGCCAAAATTCCATTTTGTCTGCATATTGTTCGTAGTTTTTCATCATAAAGTCTTTTTGTTCGTTTTCACTAATTACTACAATTTTATCACAATGCTCAAAATCTTTGTCTGAAATCTTAGTGTGTTCTTTTGAGTAGCAATCTGCACCGTACATCAAGTAACTATCACATACTTGTTGTGAGAATTGATTTAACTCAACAGAATGATCCAACTCAATATTACTGCTATATGCCGCCGGATACCTTGAACTTGGATATCTTCCCAGTCCATGAGTGTTTAACATAAACAAACACTCTAACTTGCCCAAATTGTTAAAATATGCTTCCGCAAATTTACTGCGATACATATCTCCATTGCCGATAAATATTACTTTCTTCATATTATAATAACTATCGTATATATTGAGTTTTTATAATAGTTTTTATAATAAGTTTTCAAGTATATTGAACAATGAAACTACGGTAATGATATTCAATAACAACACACCACAAAGTGTTATTAAACCAACAATTAAAATCCAATAAATAATGTTTTTAACCACTGTTATCACTTTTAAGTTTTAATTTTGCGAAATCAACAATAATGTTTTTAACACTTACAAATTCTTCAAATGAAATCATCATCCATTTTCTTTTGTATATTAAATGATTCTGAAAATAAGTACTTGGGCAAATGCCAGTATCGGTTTTTATGATTTTGTAATCAAATACAACATAACTTCCAATGTAACTAAATTTTGCCATTATCATAGGAAGTCGTTTTGCAAGGTCTGCATCTTTTTCAGAAGATTCTATCCAACCATCTAATAATTTATTTTCACCTTGTAGCAAATGAGAAAACTTAAAATCTTCATAATGCTTTGCTTCAATAGTAAAAGGAAAATCTTTCGGGGTGATAATATCACCTGTTAGTATTTCCACGACATCTTGTCTTTCACCTTCTGCGTTTTCTGCGTTTTCTCCTCCAAACATTGCACCGGACCGTGGTACTCTACTGAACTTGCCTTCAAAATGCTCTTCAAGAAACTTTGCTACTTCAAGTTCCCACGCATTTCCTTTATCTTTTGATGATGCTCCCATTGTTATAATAAATATCAACAATGATAGTTTTTATAAAAACTTACATTCAAGACAATAACTTTATATGCTTTACATTAAATTTGTGTTTTTTAGAAAAGTTTTGATATTCAACTCTTAATTTATTTAACAAAGGTGTTGAAGTTTCATATGGATCATTTGCACGATACCAATGATACAAATACACTCCATCCATAATACCAAATTTAATTTTGTGTGTATGAAGTCTTGCACGAAAGTCATCGTCTACTTCTAAAAATCCATCTTGCTTAAATCCATTGATTTTTTTCCAAACCGACTTTTTTACCAATATTAAAGTTCCACTGAATCTTGGTTCATTTATCATCCATCCACTATACTTTGAGTTTGGTGAATTTGGAATTTCAAATGTGGCACCCGGTGATATTTGGTCATAATAAGTTTTTTGAAGATGTTTACCAATAACACGGTGATATTTTATATCGTGATTGTCTACATCAATATTGCCTAACAACTGCCATGAATAACCAACACGATTTGTTCTTGCCCCAAATGCTCCAATATCTGAATTTTTATTGATAATATCATGCAACTGATTCATCCAGTTTGGTGTGGTGAACATAGCATCGTGATCTATAAAACAAGCATAATCATCGTCATTAGGAAGTATTTCCATGAACTGATTATATGCACATCCAATGTTTTTGTCGCACTCAGATTGTGCATAAGCAATGTGAGTATAAATCATTATTTATCAAAATCAAAACGTTTGGCATAACCATCCCGCATCGTTCCCTCGTTTTCGTACTTTCTAATAAACCAACAATGCTCATTTAAATAGTCGGTTGCTTTGTACCCGTTTAGATTTAATTTTCTAAAAGTATCGGTATCTCTAAAAGAATTATCCTTTAGATCATTTTGCATAATGGGATTTACTTTATTTTTCAAAAGCAAGAAATTCCACAAAGGTTGATCGCGATATGAAACATCCTTTTTTAAATACAGTGTCCACAATTCATGTGTAATATTTCTAACCACATCACTTGAGAACTTGTAACCAAAGCAAGTATTTTCGTAATACTGAGGATAGTCCAAGTTTACAGAAAAGTCGTATGTCTTCAAGATACGTTTTGTTTTTTGTATTGATTCTGGAGTATCTCGTTTGCTAATCAATATTCTTTCGAATTCTGCATTTACTCCACCGTCCCTACAGACTTTTCTATTGTGATGAGGTTGTGCGAATGGAAATGTTTTTTCATTTTTAATTTTAGTGGCCAAGGATTTCCAATCTTTTTTTTCATTGGGAACGACCCACGCATCACAATAAAAAACCACATCGTATTTTTTACCAAGAGATTCTAGCAAATGCCAAGATAAAAATTTTGGATATCTTGATTTTTTGATATTACAATTTACATTTGAAATATTTTCGTTTTCACCAATGTTTATTACATCCCACGATGTATCAAATAAATGTGGTTCTAAGTTTGTAAACAAAAAATAATCATAATTTTTGTTTCGGTCAAAATGTCCAGGTTTATCAAGTTGATCAAGGTTTTCTTTTTCACAGAATAAAGCAGATGTAAAGCAAATTTTCATAATAAAGTTAAGTTAGTTTTGTTATCATAAATAGATAATCGTTTGCTATTTTTAACAATGAAGTCTGCTCTTTAACTGAACTCATAATTTCAAGACCCCGTTTCCATAAAATTTTTTTATCTGCGTAATCTGATTTTATTAAATCAAACATTTGGTTGATCGTTGTCAGTTCTGTATTTTTTAGTATAAACGGATAATCTTTGGGTAATACATCTTTTGTTGCTTGTTCATATGTTGTTAGAATATTATGATTCAGAGCACTTGCAGTAACCACTTTGGCACTTGTTTTGTATTTAGATTCAGGTGCATCATGTTTGCGTATACTTATGTGACAATTAAAATGAATTTCAAGTTCTTGCATTGCGTTTGGATTTCTATTTACCACAATTTTTTTGTCGTTGTTCACCAATTCGGATACATCCTTTCCAATTTCCGTATCGTAGAATCTAACTTTGTATTTGTCTACCAAAGTTCTATAATGAAGAAAATTATCCGTATGTGCCAATGACGCAACTGACCCAAGAAATCCAAATGTAAGATTGCTCTGATTTTCTTTTTGTGCAGTTGATATTCTTGGGTCCCAATGATGATGAATTACCGATATGTCTTTTAATGAAATGTTATTTTCTTTGTGAATTTCCAATTTCATAAACTCATTGTTTACAATCAAATGATTTATCACTTCAGTTTGAATCACCGACTGCACTAACTCTTTTTGATAAATGTAATTGTCAACTACATCGTAAACATGGATATTATTAACAAGTTGTTTAACTATCTTTGGATTTATATTTTTAACCCAAACGAACAATGAATTAATTTCAGTTGTGGGTATCTCGGAAACAGTTACAACTTTTGAATCAATTCCAAGTTGGTTGAGTTGGTCAGATATTTGAATACCTCTTAAAATTGCAGAGCCTTGATCTTTTTTTGCTACAACAAAAAAAATCATTCATTTCAGTCCCAAACTTTTTTTATACGATGGCATCCAATCTTCTAATTTCATTGTTGGTTTCCAATCTAACAATTCTCGGGTTTTAGAATTATCTGCCAATGTTTCTCTTGGTTCAATAACAGGATCACGATACTCAATGGGACCACCAATCATTTTAGCAATATCGTTAACTGAACGATTATCTCCATTCCCTACATTCAATATTTCACCTTTACCAACTTTGTCGGACATACTTGCTTTAATGTTCGCCGATACCACATCACCAACATAAGTAAAATCTCTACGTTGTTCTCCGTCTCCGTTTATCGTTAAAGGTTTTCCTTCTAATCGTTGATTCGCAAAAATTCCCATTACCAACGAATAATCTCCTTTGGTTGGTTGACGTTCTCCATATACACTAAAATAACGAAGACACACAGTATCAATATTATGAATCGTTGAATACAATTTGCAGTAACATTCTCCGAAAAGTTTTTGCAATCCATAAGGACTTAATGGATTTCTTGGAGCAGTTTCGGGAGTTGGTAAATACTCATCTGTCACATTTCCGTATACGGACGAAGAAGAACTAAATACAAATCTGCGTACATTGTGTATTCTCGCAAGATTCAGTAAATTTAAAGTACCACCTACATTTACTGTATTCCATGTATACGGATCAACAATAGAAGGTTGTACTCGGGTTTTTGCAGCCAAATGAAAAATTGTATCAACTCCATCAAAAAGTTTTCCAATTTCTTCTAAGTTTACCCATTTTTTTGTGGGATCAAATGAAGCAATATTAAGTTTATGAAATTGTGCTTTTTTGTTTAAATTTCTTTTTTTTCCTAAAGACAAATCATCAATTACAATAACCTCATGATTATTCTCAATAAGTTTATCCACTAAATTGCTTCCTATGAAGCCCGCACCACCTGTTACTATATATTTCATAAGTTTATATTCCCAATATAAATATAAACTTTATTATAAATTTATTATAAAAATCACATAGTAACTTCCCAAGAATCATCAGTTGATCCCCAGTCACGATATTTTTCTTTGCCACCTCTTGCTGACCAATCACTATCAATAACCAAACGACTACTGATACCACCTCTTGGATTGCTTTTCAAAACTAAACGCAAACGATCAGGTGCATACACTTCCATTAAATGATCATACACAACATTAATAAGTCGTTCATAAGATACAACGATGTTACGCAACTGATAAGTGTATTGCTTTAAACTTTTAAGTTCAATGATTTTCTTGGTTGGATAAATTGTAATGTAAAGCACACCGAAATCTGGTTGTTCGTTCACACCAAGAAATGTAAACTCAGGAACTTTTACTTTTATTTCGTAAGGTTCTTTACTTGGATTTGGAATTGTTTTTAATATGCTTGAATCAATCGCATCGTATAATAATACTTTTTCTTTTTCGTTTGCCATTTTATTTAAGTTCCGCAAAAATTTGCTTTTTGTCTTCGTTTATATTTTCCCACGAAACATCGTTACGACCAAAGTGTCCGTGATAAGAAGTTTTGCGATAAATAGGTTTTCTGAGATCAAGGTAGTTGATGATTCCGTCTGGTGTTAAATCAAAGTTTTCCAAAACTGCATTTTCAATGTTGGTCTCGGCGACTTTGTTTGTTTGGAATGTATCAATCCGAACACTCACAGGTTTCGCAACTCCGATAGCATACGCAAGTTGAACTTCGCATTTATCTGCTACACCACTTGCTACAATTGTTTTAGCAACGTGACGTGCCATGTAAGCCGCACTTCTATCTACTTTGGTAGGGTCTTTGCCACTAAATGCCCCTCCTCCGTGTCTTGCCATTCCTCCGTAAGTATCAACGATGATTTTACGACCTGTGAGACCTGTATCTCCGTGTGGGCCTCCGATAATGAATTGACCTGTTGGATTGATATGAAACTTGGTATCTATTAAATACTTTTCATTTACAACTTCACGAATTAAAACTTCTATATCTGCTTTGATTGTTTCTTGAGTTACGTTCTCGTCATGCTGAGTTGATAACACAATTGTATCTACACGAATTGGTTTGTCGTTTTCATCGTATTCCACCGTAACTTGTGCTTTTGCATCCGGACGAAGATAATCAAGTTCTTTGTTGTGTCTTGCTGATTCTACACGTTTAATAATTTGATGCGACAACATAATAGGTAATGGCATAAGTTCAGGTGTTTCGTTGCAAGCATATCCAAACATAAGGCCTTGGTCACCTGCTCCTGCTTCTTTATGCTCACCTTCATTTTCATTAACCCCCATAGCAATATCAGCACTTTGACGATCAACCGTAAACAATACAGAGCATCCGTTTGCACTTATTCCGTATTTTTCGTTGGTGTATCCAATGTCAGATAAAACGTTTCGTGCGATTTCTTGAAAGTTTACCCAACCCTCTGCGGTAATTTCACCACCAACAACAACTAATCCCGTTGTCGCAAAGGTTTCACACGCAACTCTTGCGTTAGGGTCTTGTGTCAAAAACGCATCAAGAACTGCATCTGATATTTGGTCGCATACTTTGTCAGGATGTCCACTTGATACACTCTCTGATGTAAATAGTTTTTTATTCATTGTTAATAATATACAATATTCAAATCAAATAGTCAAGATTCTAAAAATGCAATTTATAGTGTTTTGTTAATTGCTCAATCAAAAAAGTTTTTGCAGTTTCCACATCATCTACAATCTTGAATAAATTTAAATCTTTTTTGCTGATTGTTCCTGCTTCAATAAACTTGTCCCAGCCAACGACATTTTCCCAAAAGTCTTTTCCGTATAAAATTGTTGGAACAGGTTTCTCAATCTTCTTGCATTGAATTAATGTCAATGCTTCAAATAGTTCGTCCATTGTTCCGAATCCACCCGGAAACACAACCAATGCTTTTGCTTGATAAAGAAACCAATATTTGCGTGTAAAGAAATAATGATAAACGAAATCCATTTCAGGTGTCACATACTCATTGTTGGATTGCTCAAATGGTAACTTGATACCAAGACCAACTGATTTTCCTCCTGCATCATGTGCACCTTTGTTAGCTGCTTCCATAATGCCTGGTCCAGCACCACTGCTGATATAAAATTTGTTTTCTCGTTCTGTGAAGTTTTCTTCCGACCACTCGGTTAATTGTTTTGAAAGTTGATATGCTTCGGTATAATAACGATCATATCCGTTCTTTTTAAATTGTTCAGATTCTTCGTTGATTCTTGCACTTCCTTGAAAAACAATTGTGTGTCTAATACCAGTTTTTTTCATTCTGGCTTCTGTTTCCATCAATTCCGCAAGAACTCTCAACCATCGTGCTTCACGAGAATTCATGAATGTCATGTTTTCGTGTGCTTCTTTGGTGCTTTTTCGTTTCTTTGGATTATACTTCATATACTATAAATAGAAGCAATCAATGAAATTATAAAAATAAAGTTACTTGCTGATACACTCTTTGAATGCAGTTTCAACATGAGCAATACATTTTTCTAAAGCATCATCTCCGTATCGTTTCCACTCGACATGGCAATTTGCAGTTTTTTGCAACATTGGATCATTTTCTGCTTCATAATCGTTAGCAGGTTTATTGCCTGTCATGGTCAAATGAATTACACATCCACCCATTTTGTGAATATATTCAATTTCATTTGGAAAACGAATATCTGTTACAATGCTTACAATGTTATTCTTTTTGTTTTCAACAATGATTTCTTCCACTTTTTTTACCCAACACAAATCATCTTGCTTACGCATTATCTCTGTTCCCCAGCAAGTTAACATAGGACGAATAATTTCTTTTTCTGATGTTACTTCGGTGAACGCAGAAATACCAAGTTTCTGCATTAAAAAGTCATCTACATCTTTTTTAAGTTCGTCTGCAAACGCAAGTCGTTGTGATTCGTAGTTCTTTGTTTTTAAATATTCACGTGCATAATTACAAAAAGTATCTTTTCCACAACGAGCAAGACCCGTTAATCCGATTATCATTGGAACATCCATTACAAACTATAAGTATTATAATAACTCAATAATACTCAAAAGAAATCTTTGTATTTTGGAATTTCTACATTCAAGTCATCAAATTCTTCTTCGGTGTCTACATCACCATCTGTAGTTACAGAATTTGGTTTTGGTAAAGATTCTGCTTCATCGGGTGTCGCAAAGTTTGACCATGTTGGTGGAACTTTCAATTTCTCTGTTGCAGATTTTCTGTAAATTCCAGGATCAAGATTAAATGCAGTAAGTTCATCAAACTTTCCTCCCCAAATATCATCTGCTTGTGGAAACTCAGTTTGTGTATAACCTCCTGTACGAAACCATTTATCAGCATCTCCACTCATTTCTGCTCCGAGTTTTCTTATTTTACCAGCACCCAACCAATTTCCGAAATCTGGTTCACTATCAGTTGCAGTTGAAATACCCGCAGATGTTACTTCTTTGATGTGCTTTTTCACATCTATATATATTGTTGATGCTATAGAATCCTGTTGATATTAGACCGAATTCCGTAATATCCATTGTTTGCTAATAAATTATTTTTATACAAATTGTGGTGACACTTTAGTTTGTTGATACGATTCATTTCAATCCATCCCATTTTTTTCATATCATCTTCTTGATTTGCTAAACTGAGTTCTTTTCCACCTTCGTTTGTAATTGCATCATTATATTCTTCATCAGTTGGATTGATGTATTTGCATCCCGATGCTTCTGCTCGTTTAATGATATCCCAATCTTGATAACCCATTGGTAAAAAAGATTGATCATAACCACCAAGTTCATTGAATTTCTTTTTGGTAATAGCAATTCTTCCAAAGTTACCATTTTGGGGATTCCAATCAAATTGATGCATCACACAATTATAATCATGTTTTTCAAAATGATCTATTACAAATTTACCACCACGATATCCTGTGTAATTATCACAATCTAAAGTTACCACTATTTTTCCGTATGCCTGATGAGTTGCAGTATTTTTGCCGACACTGGCGTGCCATGTATCTAATACATCTGTTTCATAATAACGAAGATATCCAGACTTTGTATATTTACTTAAATCTTGTTCACGTATCCATTTTCTGAATCCGTCTTTACTGTTTATATCCATCAATACAAATTCTACATTTTCTCGGTCTTCCCAATTATCTTCCAAATTTTTAATAAGTGTTTGGTCTACTTGATGAAAACGATTCATTAATGCCATAACAAATGTCAATTTCTTTTGACCACATTTTATATTTTCTATATCAGGAAGATTTTCTGCATAAAAACTAAATGTAGACAATGGATCATAAATTGAATTTTCTGTTTTTTTAAGTGAAGACATAAACTCAGGTAAATCTTTTTTTGCTCGTTCGTAAAGTTTTACCATTGTTTCTGGTTCGGTTTTTTTGTTTGAATACAAATGAGTGTATTTGATGTTACTGTTTCGTAATGAAAATACTTCTTTTTTGTTTAAATCAAATTTAGCACCAAGATACCAATTATCATAAACACGATGAGTATTTGCCAAAATTTTATTTGAATCTGACAATTCAAAGTGTTTTAAATTTTCTTTGTTCTGAGCAAGTTTCATTACTTCGTGTGCATGATCGTTGATGTATTTAAAATTATTACCACCATAAATTCCTTTTAATGGTATTTTCATTTTTTTGTTTTTTGCAAAACGATACCACCTCGGACGAACAGTCATATCGTGCTTTTTCATATAATCTATTTCCGTGAAAAACGCAGATGGTGTATCAACAAAATCTTCTGCAATAAGTTCTGCATTCATAAAAACCGAATCATCTGGTATTTCCCATAAATAAAAATCGTTTTCTAATAATACAAAAGGTTCACGCATTTTCTCACAAGCAATTACTTTTGGTAATGTATAAAAATAATTTGGAATATTTTTTTGATTTAATTGCTCAACATCATCGTACACTTCGTCAAAATTCACTGAATTGCATATCTGTGATATTGCTTCGTGATCTCCAAAAAAAACTATTTTCTCGAAAAACTTTCTTGATTGATTTACACTTAAATTTAAAGATACAAGCAGGTCCTGCTTTCTTTCAAAGTTACTGTAACTATTATTTTCTAAAAATGGTTTTGCCCAATATGCATATACTGCGGTTTTAATCATAGTTATTATAAATAGAATATATATTCAATTATTGTAATCCAAATGTATAACCAAGAGGTGTAATATCATCTGAGTAAATAGATGAAACTAATTGATAATTTTCGTCTGAATAATAAGATTCATACACAGGACTATGCTGAAAATTGTTTTCAAAATAATTTAATACATCTGTTCTACTTGTATACCCAAATCGTGTTATGTAATTACTTTTTTCAACATGATGTCCTGAAGAAAATTCACTATCTAAATTCAAATTATATAATTTATTTATTTCTTTGATATGATCGTTTATATTTTCAATTTGAATTATATGATCATATTCAATATTTTTATTCCAGTTTTGTATTCGGTAATGCCCACCACCGCAATTTATTCCAAGTTGCTTGGAATGTAGCAAAATCAAAAAGTCATTAAAACTTGGATTTGTTTCAGCAAATTCATCTAATAAGAATGGAAACTTGCAACAATGAATATAAGAACTAACTGCACGATTAAATGGATTTCTAACAAATTTTAATTTAATATAATCATCTGAGTTTATGTGTTGTTCGGTTGCTACACCGAATCTATCATAATAAACATCTACACGAAAATCATGTACCCATTTTCTCGGATGCTTATATGCAAGTGCTTCTTCAAGCACATTCATATGACTAAACAACATTTTCATAGCAATTGTACATCCTGCTTTTGGTGTCCAATCTGCTAGAATTTTTTGACTATTTTGTGCATCACACAAAATCATTGCCCGCATACTCATATTTGTATATATACAAAACTATGAATTTTTAATACACCACTGTAAAGTTTCACGAAGTTTTCCTTCAAAATCTTTTGTAGGATTCCAATTTAATTCATTGTGAATTTTACTGAAGTCAACTGCATAACGAAAATCGTGTCCTTTGCGGTCCTCAACGAAAGTTAATTGTTCTGAGTATTTGGTTTCCTTGGGTTTTAATTCATCAAGAATATCACAGATTTTATTTGCAAGTTCAAGATTGTTGAGTTCTTTGTTACCACCTACATTATATATGTCACCAATTTTTCCGTTGTGAAATACTTCATCAATTGCAACACAATGATCCTCAACAAACAACCAATCACGGACATTGTCTCCTTTTCCGTATATAGGAATGTCTTTATCAGCAAGTGCAGTACGAACAATCGTAGGAATTAATTTCTCACGATGCTGATGAGGACCATAATTGTTTGAACAACTTGTTGTAATTACATTTAGTTTATATGTTTCAGAATAAGCATTTACAAAAAAGTTACCACTTGCTTTACTTGCACTATAAGGACTATTAGGATCAAACGGAGTTGTTTCCGAAAATTTTCCAGTTGCTCCGAGTGTTCCGTAAATTTCGTCTGTGGATACATAATGAAATCTTCCTTTGCCTTTATTACGAAATGCTTCAAGAAGCACACAAGTACCTACTACATTCGTTGTAACAAAGTCTAATGGTCTTTTGATACTATTGTCTACATGGGATTCGGCCGCAAGATGAATTACTGAATCAATGTTGTGCTCATCAAACAATTTATTGACCAACTTTTCGTCACGGATGTCACCTTTTACGAATACGTAATTTGGATTGCTTTTCAACGACTCAAGATAACTTTCATCAGAAGCATAAGTCATTAAATCCAAGTTGATTAACTTGTAATTAGGATACTTTCTCGCAAGATGCAGAACAAGGTTTGAACCAATGAATCCACAACCTCCTGTTATTAATATGTTTTTAGTTTTCATTTTGTATCCATTCTATTGATTTTCTTAACGAATATTCATCGTTGAAATTGTGAACTTTGTATCTAAAGTTATGGTCACCAAGTTCTAGTGGCCACAGTTTTGATATAGGTTCACCGATTTTTGTTGACCAACCAAAATCTATTAATTTAATTCGATCATCAAGTATCAATAATTCACTTGGTTTTATATCGTTGTGACTACATTGATATTGCGTTAAAACATCGATTATATTTTTAGTTTGCTCTTCGTAGTCTTTTGGCATATTTTGCTTAGTAAGATATTCCCCCGCATACTCCATTGTTACTGAATTGTATCTTTCACTGGACGAAATATACTTCGGTGTAATTCCAGAATTGCTTAGTTTTTTTAACCAATGTTCTTCTCGGTCATACATACCTGGAAACTTCTTAAAAAAATCATTGTGAAATGTTTTGGTAACTAAGTTTCTATCTTTATCTATCTTGATTTTAGAAGTAGCATTTAATGATCTATTATAGTTGTTGTCTTCCACTTTGCACCCCTAATTAAATATAAAAACCCACAGATTTATCATTTGGTTTTACATACTTAAATTTTTTCATTTCCATATAATCATTCAGCAATTTTCTTAGTTCTTTTTTTCGTGTTGGTAAACCTAACTTTTTAAAAATATTCTTGTATGTTTCAGAAATTTTAGGTTTATGAATCAAGGCATGATAAATTAATGTGTATTTGTGAGTATTCGGTCCTGGTATATAAAAATTTTTACAAGTAATTCGTTTGTTTAATAATTCTCTTTCCAAGTTTATTTCATAGTAATTATCACCAATGTGTCTTAAATCAAACCATACTTCTTGTCCGTCTATAAGCACATTATTTAATATTCTGTACCCCCCGTCTTCAAGTGATTTTCTACCCGGAAAAACTGATGTTGCGTCTAACGCACACTTTGCTTTATAGTAATCCGAAACCATCAAATCTACATCGAGATGTTCGTCAATCGTTATATCATCAGGAATGCCTTCAAAGTTTCTCATAATAACATACTTGAAATCTTCTAATTTATTCAAGACATCAAAAACTTCTGATATATCTTTGAACTCTTTGCGAATGTAATGTTTTTCATACAAACCAAGCACTTTTAGATTATCTTTCGTTTCTTGTATATTATCTGTTGCGTGTATTTGAGTTTTTACTTTCTTTCTTAATTTTTTCTTCAAATCAAATACTTTTGTGTTTACTAACCGGTCTCCCTTTGTAGTTTTTCTATAATCGTAACAGCACGAACTATTTACGAGATACAGTGTGAAATCAGTTGCACCTCTTTCATCATTAACTTTAAATCCTACATCGTAAAATTTTGTAATTGTTTTGGATTTATTTTCTAACTTTGAAACTTTGATTACTTCTTTAAACTCCAAACCACCAGCTTTAATGTGGTTTATCATATCATCTTCAGAAAATGCATCTGACCAATCTATAATTAAATGTTGCTCCACCAATTCCATTACTCTTTCACCCATTTGTCAAACGAATCCTCAACTGCATCCATACAATAACGCATTTTAATTCCTGTGTTTAATAATTTGCTATTGTCCATTACGCAATTTGATCTTGGTGCAGTTGCTCCCTTGCTGTAAAACTCCGAATCATCCTCCCAATATTCAAATTCTTTCTCCAACTTAAATTTCTTTTTCATGCACTCAACGACTTGCTTTGTTGTAACATATCCTCCGTTCGTTACATTATAGATTCCGTAATCGCACTTATTTAATGGTAAATCAAGACAAGCATTTACAAATTCTTCACGATGTGAAATTGAGTTTACTGCATTATACACTTTGTCGTATCTTTGAATCTTTGAAAGATAGTTTCTGTTTGAATCAAATTCGTCAAACGGAATTCTAAGTCTGCAAGTATACACTTTTTCAAATTTGCTTAAAATTTCTTCACCAAGTGCTTTACTTCCACTATAAAAACTACAAGGAGGTTGATCGTATGAAAAGTTTGGGACATCTTCTTCGGTGAATCCGATTTTGTTTCCGTTATCATCTTCTCCTTTGTCACCCGCATAAATGCAACCACTACTTACATGAACCAATGGAACATCATTAAGTTCACATACTTGACCAAGAATCTGAGGAAGAAGCACGTTTCCAATGATTGTTCCACTTTTATTGATTTCACATTGATCAACATTTGGTTTTCCTGTGAAACCACCTGCGTTTAATACAAACTGAGGTTTTGCATTAGCAATTACATCATTCAAAGTTTTGAAGTCGTAATAATCTACTTCACTTCTTGAAAGATTTCTGAACTCAATATTTCGTGAGGACAAAATCTCCTGAAATTTAAGTCCGACGTATCCTGTACCACCGATTAATAATATCATACTAATAAATATCAGTTATTATAAAAACTTTCCTCGTAGAGCATTCTTATACGAAGTTTTTTTTATTTTTGCATAAACCAATTTGTATAGTTTTTAACGATTTGATCGTAAATTCTATTTGTTTTAATAAACATAATTTCAAATGGATTTATTGTTGTACCAAAATATTTGCTTGGTTTGTTTATATCATGGTGTTCAGCACTATCATATTTTGACATTTGAAATGGGTTGAGTTTGTATCCATTTTCTATTAACAACCTACTACATCCAATTTCGTGTTCACCTATGATTTTGATTTTGTTTTTGTTTTCTGTATCAAATTTATTATTTTTTAGCAATAGATTTAATGCCACTTTATCTACACCGAAACAATAACTTTGAATATGTGTATTCTGCCCTCTTGTAATTCCTAATTTCCGTTGTAGAAATCTATCTCGTCTTGCAGTAAACCAAGTAGGTCCTACCATTTTTACTTTATCATCTATTTTATCCAAAAACATATCAACCCAAGTTAAACTTGAAGGAACATAATCAGGAATAAAAGGACCACGACAAGTATCATTTATAAAAATAAAATAATTAAAATCATTTATATTTACAGAATCAAGTGATTGTTTATATGCACCAAAGTCATATCCTTTGTTGTGTCCTTGAATTGCATAAACATTTTTTCTTGGAATAATATTTTCTATTCCAGTTTCACTATTTATCACAAAATTAAAATGATAATTTTCGTTTTCAATTACACCAACTTTTTGAAAAAAATTTAAGTTTTCATTAAAATTTTTATCTTCACGATTAAAATGTACAAAAGTAATTAGTGTTTTTTTATTCATAAAAACTTTCCTCGTAGAGCATCTTTGTATGATGATTTTGGTATTCTTCTTAATAAACGATCATATTGCTGAACATCAATAAAGTTTTGCTCTAAACAAATGCTTTCTAAACATCCGATACACACCCCCTGTCTTCTTTGAATTGTTCTGATGTACGATGAAGTATCAAAGAAACTTTCAGCAGTTCCTGCGTCTAACCACGCACTTCCATTGGGCATTACTTTTACTTTAAGATCACCTCGTTTCAAATACTCATTATTGACGTCTGTAATTTCAAGTTCACCTCGTGCAGAAGGTTTAAGATTCTTGGAAATGTTTACCACATCGTTGTCGTAGAAATATAATCCAGTTACTGCATAATTGCTTTTGGGTTTCTTGGGTTTCTCCTCAATGCTCAATGCAATCTTATTTTTATCAAATTCAACAACTCCGTATCTTTCTGGATCGTCCACACGATACGCAAACACCGTTCCACCTTTTATTGGAGTTTCAATTTCAAAGAATTTATTTGAAGCATGAAAAAAGTTGTCACCCAAAATTAAACACACAGGATCATTTTTAATAAAGTCTTCCGCAAGAATAAATGCTTCTGCAATTCCGTTGCTTTTTTCTTGATGAACATACTCAAATTTGCATCCGAACTTTTTTCCATCACCGAAAAGTTTGCGGAAAAATCTCAATCCGATGTCGTTAGAGATTATACATATTTCGTTAATACCGAATCTTAATAAACTCGTCAACGAATAATAAATCATTGGTTTATCGTAAAGCATAAGCAATTGCTTGCTTGCTACACTCGTTGTTGGATACAAACGAGTTCCACTTCCTCCTGCTAATATTACTCCTTTCATTTTATATCTCCCACTTGATATTTAAATCTTTGTTAATATAAATATAAAGATTTATCATTCTTTCGAGAATAAAACATACATGAGGATAATAATCCAATCCAGTATCATCTTTGAATTTTTGAGGGCATTTGTTTCTTCCATAAAATACAGGTTGCATCATTTTGTTGTAAAACTCTTCATTTTCCTCTAATAAATTTATTGTCGGAATTAGAAAATTTTTTGTAAAGTCATTAAATGTTTTTATTTTAGCAAGGAACGCATTAAAATATAAAATATTTCGTCTTCTATAAAAAAAATTGTCATATGAATCAGTTGGTATAATTTTTTTAATTTGCATTTTATCAACTAGTTTTTTAAAAAGCAAAATGGTTTCTTCACTTTTGTACGAATTAAGTTTTCTTAAAATAGAGTGTGGTCTGTTAGTTCCCTTTAGATTGTAATTTGATAATTTTGGTGCAATCAAATCTGCATCAATATTATTATCTACAGTTTTTTGTAAATTTCTAAAATTAAAGTTTTTTATCTTAGTCTTTGTTTTCCATGAAAACATTCCCATATAATCACAATCGGTACATAAATTTTTATTATACAACTCACACAATATTTTACTTTCCAAATACGGACTTGCTTTTTCGTTGAAGTAAGGTATAAAACCTTCCTGAAGACTTTTTATATGTTTCTCATCATAATAAACCTGAAATGCTTTTATTTTATTATCCATTGAATTTATCAAAAAAATTAAAATCATCTCTATTGATATCTTGAAATAACTTTGAAATATCAACAGAAACTCCGTGCATATATCTTTTGGCACGGGTTCCTGCACCGTGGTGGTAAATCAAAGAATCGTATATTGCAAAATAATAAGTGTGTGGTGTCAATGAATGAGATAAATTTAATTTATACCATTCAATATTGTTTTTCTGCAAAATATCATACATCTTGCCTCCCGTATCGTGTGTTTCTTTTCCAAGTGGTGCGTGTGGAATTCCTTCCCATGATAAATTAAATTTTTTCCATAATTTCACTTTACAACCCGCAAACGAAGGATGTGGTATTACAGAATTATTCATTTCTTTTCTATTGATTGCAAAAAACTCAAATTCTTTTAATTTAGATTCAATAAAATCGTTTACATCTGCAACAGGAAACGCATCACAATCTAACCATATTAAAATGTCATCATCGTTTGTATCGTCATCGTTTACAACCATGTTTGTTAAATTATTTAATTTTGTCCAATGATTCCACGATCTTCGTGGAATTCCATCAAAATTTACTCCTTTGTTTCTGACCTTACCCCACTTGCAATAATTAAATTGCTTTTCGTGATTGGAAATATCCATTCTATTGTAAATTGTATAAATTTTAAAGTTTTCAAAATGTTTATTTATTTTTTTTAACTGCAAATCTAACCAGTTAGAACTATTATAGTGGATCGTGATTATATGTATTTTGCTATTCATTTATTTACATTTAATCTTTGAAATGCAGTATTTCCACGATTCCAATGTCCACCTTTTTGAAACTTACTTTCCAACGCAAAGTCGTGAAGAACCTCTAAATTTTCATTGAACCACAAAGCAAACTCTCCACCAGCAGCTGCACACTTAATGATTGATTTTGTTCTGCTTAAAAGCAATGTATCAATTAATACATCTTCACCTTTTTTATACGGACTTCCGTTTTCAAGTTCAAATGCGGCCACATCATTATCACTTCTCAAACTATCGTATGTTAAAACTTTTTCATCTCCATATCGTGCTTTAAATAAATCAACATACTGAGTTTGATCCGTTGCAAGAAAAATATGTACATCTTTTTGTGTATCCAATATTTCAAAATATTTTTCAACTGATGTTGCCGTTGCATAAGCAAAGTCAGTTCCACGAACATGGCATCCTATAATATTGTTGTTGTTAAAATTTTCATTAACGAAGTTGTCCACGATTTTTTGAATGTGTGGTTTGACTTTAACATACTTCTTCATAAGTTTACGGGCAATTTTACGTTTACTTTCTAACCAACCCTTTGGGTCACCTTTATGCTCGTCTCCTCCGACTCTCCTGTCACTTTTCCAAAACGTATCCACACGTTCAGGGTTAGGATGGGAATTTTGATTTCTGAATTGTCTATCTTTTAACGTACACTTTGGTAAGTTGCTTTCAATTACATCTGTATATGAAATATCGGCAACTGGTTCAAAATAATATTCCCATGTATTTTCTCCGTAAGATTCTTCGTAAAAGAAATTGCGAATTGAATTGTCAAAGTTGACAACGGGAATCAAATCGTTTTGCTCTGCATAAAGAATGCCATTTAAAGCAAACTTTATGTATGCGGTGAATCCTGCGTTTTCGTCACCTGACTTAATAATAAAGTGGTTTTTCATTAAAACAAATCCTCGTAACTTTTGATAGATATTTTGGTTTGCTCTATTACCTCACGATTTATATTACTATATCCTTCTTTTTGAAAACACATAGGAGTTTTCATTGTATGTTTTTTATCTATTTTATCACCAAGATATTTGTCCATGCTCCAAACTCGTTTGTGATGTGAAATGATGTCTTGCCTTTCCCAATCAATCTTAAGATAGTGATTTCGTAATATTCGGTTATATGCACTTTGGTTGACTGCATAAGCATGGATTGCATAAATTGGTAAATTTACTTGATATAAATCATCTGATTTTTTTTCTATTTTGTTATCGATATCTTGGTTAATTATGTTACCTCCGAGAAAAAATAAATTCCAATTCTCTGTTTCAAGACAATTTAAAGCAGTCATAAATTTACTTTGATCGTAATTCTTAAAGTAAACATCATCCTCAAAAATAAAAACATTTTTAAGATTATTTTCTTTTGCATATTTTACACAAGTCATATGACTCATTATAGTTCCATCAAGATTTTTCCATTTAAGTTTTCCACGCACATTTTTTCCGGTGGGACCACCCTCATTCTTACTTGTTCTTGCACTAAATCTTTCAACCTTATTTAAGATCCCAACTTTGTCAAATTCTTTTTGTACTTGCTCCCATCTATCAGGACGAGAATCAAGATTTATGCAAAATATCTTGTCAAAATAGTCAAATGGATTTTTATCACTCATCTAATATAAATATAAAAACAAGTAATTATTGATTTAACAAACTATCAATAAAATTTACATCAATCATTATTTCACCTCCACACGAATCCAATCTTCGCAAATTATATCCTCATCACCAAACTTTCGTTTCTTATGTAACCCCATATCCCATTATTTTCGTTTTCTTTTTAATTAACCTCTATATTACATTGTCCCGTGATCTTTATTTACACTTGCTACATCACTAAATCCATCTCTTTGAAATGCAAATATATTCTTCACTCCATATTGATATTTTGTAGCATTCCCGAGAAAATATTCAGTTCTTTTCCACCATCGTTTTCTGCGTGTTTTGGACTTAATCACTCTTTTTTCAAACTCAGTATTAAGGTGGTTGAATATATTTCCATTAATCGCATATGCGTGTGCAAGACCAAATCCATACATTTTATTTAAATTTTCAGAATAAAATTCGTTAGGTTTTCGTTGACTCCAATCGTTGTACCCAAATGAAAATAATCTCCAATCAGAGGGGAGTTCATTTATGCAACTATTCAAATAATTTTCATTGTAATTTTTGAAATAAAAATCATCTTCAAACACAAGATAGTTTCTTGCGTTATATTGAATTGCAAGCTTCGTACATTTGTTATGACTACTTGCACACGCAAACGCACCTAGCAAATCAGACGCATTTCTATTTTTTCTTGGTCTTGGGTCATATGGAACTTCTTCGGTTGTAATTGCAGTTACCCTCTCAACACGTTCACTTATACCGACTTTATCAAATTCTGATTGTGCGAGTTCCCACCTGTCAGGACGGGAATCGAGATTTATACAGAATATTTTATCAAAATAATCAAATGGATTTTTGTTACTCATTACCTATACATACGTTCCCATTTTTTTCTTTTTAATCTATATTTTCCATTTTTATATGTCCTAAAGAAACGAATAACCTGTCGTGTTGCCTTCCGTGTGTATGTTGAGTGGTCGCCAAAAACTACACTTGCGGTTGAAGTTCCTATATGATTTATTGTTTTTTTATCACTAACTCCAATTTTCCAATTTTTTTCTTCACAAGTAAAGGCACAAACAAAATGATGTCCATATCCTATATTTATTTTAGAAGAAAATTCTTTAATATGTTCAATAACATCTCGGTGAATTAACGGACATTGAAAGTCTGCCCACTTAACAATTCGGCATTCATCTTCAGTTTGCTTTGTCATCTGACTCCATATAGCATCTGTTTTGGAAAATTCTTCTTTTACAGAATATGATACTATTTTAAGATTATTATCAAAAAGTTCTTTTCGTAGTAATGTGACAAAGTTTTCTCCCTGTATTTTCAAATCACTATTTAGAAACAGTAAACTGTCATATTGTTTATTTTTAAGCATATATTTGAATGCCCAATCCAAACCTCCACCAAAATATAAATTTTTTCCTGTATTTAAACTTGGGTAATTTGATTCATTTTCTTTATCGGAACCGTTGTTAAGTATAAATAAATCGTAATCATTACTTTTATATTTAGACAAAGATTCATATAGTGAGTTAGTCAGTTCCAAAGTATTGTAATGTAAAATTAACACTAAAGTTTTCATTATTTTACCCCCACACGAATCCAATCTTCGCAAATTATATCTTTATCACTAAACTTTCTTTTTTTGTGCAACGGGTGCCATTCCGTTGGTGCAATAACAACCTTTTCTTCGTTGGAATTCAACCAAGCACCCCACCAACTGAATGTGGAGTTTGCAATTACATTGTGTTCGCACATACTCATCAAATGTATGTCCATGTAATCTTTTTCACCACGAACAAAAGTTACATTCGTATTAAACTCAGACAAATCAAGATTCTCTTCTACCCATTCAACTGCATCTGAGAATATTACAATGTTGTCAATCGTCTTACCGAGTTCCAAAATTTTGCGAATTGCGTTAGGATAATAAGAATTTAAATCTTCAAACAAACAATAATAAGCAGAACTATAAGTGTCAGCATTATCACGACCTTTGCGAATATGAAGTGATACACTATTTTTAAGAACATCAGCATATTTGTTTTCAAGATACTCTTTTTCTTCATGATGTGGTTCAAACATTTTTTGAATTTCTTTTTTATATTCCGCAAAATACTTTTCACTTTGACGGAATCCACGCATTTGAACATTCTTGTTTGGATGAAATGGTATCTCCTGATAACGAAACCCCAATGACTTTGGTTCTTCTAAGAATTCTTCAATTTCAAAATCTACATCATCATTAAATGGAATATTTGGAAACACCTTTAACAAAGATTCTCTTCCCTTGTCGTGATTTCTTGATATTTGATTGCGTTTGACAATGGGTGTGAGGTTGTGCTTCCACGCATAAGCAAACAATGCAGATACACAAAACATTTGATTTGCAAGAAGTCCTTTTAAATGTATGTTAATGTAGTTCACTTACAATGCGTATCTCCTATTTTTTGATAATGTTCCAAAAGTTGTTGTTTTTTCATTTGCTTAAATACTGCAATCTTTTCCACCATTTCTTTCCATTGTTTTTTGTCGTTAATTCGTGCAAGTCTTCTATGTGCCTTAGTGTCGTGATCAAGATGATACATATCGTAAGGTGACCTTCCAATCTTCAAATCAAATGTATCTACTTTACTTCGCATTAACTCATCTTCAGGACACCAAGAACCAATTGACGGTTCCCATCCATATACTTCATAAAAACCCTTCCTAGACATGATACAGACTCCTCCAGCACCATTGTCGGCAACTCTTGGTCTGTTTCGTCCTAACCAAGTTTCGTCAAGGTTGTCACCTGCAATTACTTTTTTTGTTCCGTCACGTGAAATGTTAAGAAATTTTTGCGAAGGAACAAAGAAATCATATCCATTTACAAGTTTCTCAAAGTTCTTCAGCAAGTCTTCGTGCAACATAATATCATTGTCTGAAAATATAAGATAATCTCCATCAGTTACTTTTGCTCCTTCGTTGAATCCATACCCACGACTATAATCAAATGGTTCTGGAGTTTTTCTAAGTATATGTCTAATTGATACATCTCCTCCGATGTCCGACAAATCTGACTCGGTATTTTGTTCAACAATAGTTATTTTTGCACTTGGAAGCAATTTTTGATATCGTGCAACAATAAATTTTAAATTCCTATCACGGGAATCGTGTGTATTTGAATGTCCTATGATTACGTCAATTTTCATTATACAATTTCTTCATAAAGTTTTGTTAACATATTAAATCTATATCCATTTGCCATCTTCTTTTTCCCATCGTCACGTACCCGTTTTTATTTTAATGAAATTAATTCTATGTTTCCCCAAACTGCCGGCAAATATGCGAACGAAGAAGTTTTTGTATGATATATTTTACTCGTATTCTTTAACGTTAATATCTCAACAAGTGCATCCATAACTCCTTGCTCTGCTCTAACCGAACTAAAGTTTTCCGTGTAACCAAAATCATATATGTGAATTTTATCCTCATATTGTTTTTTTAACTTTTGTTTAAGTTTACCGTCATCACTACATAAATAAATTTTTTTTCCACTTTGAATTTCTTTGAAAATTATATCCTCATAAATTGAAAGATTAACTTGTGGACGACCATCTGTTGTATTACCTACAAAATCTGTGCGTCTTATATGAACACCTATTGTATTATCATCCAGTGTAATTACTCTTTTTAAAATTTCAGACTTTGGTGTAAGTAAATTCAATGCTTCATGTATTTCTTTTGTGTATTTTGCAATGTTATTATTTTCTTGATTTAATTCAAATCCAATATCCGCACATTGATCACACGGTGGATGAACATTTTTTACACAATTTACATTATAAAATTCAACATCATGCTCATCACCAACATACTCAATGTTCTTTCCACGAAATCTTCGTTTCCACATATTACCTGTACAAAACTCTTCGTAACTAACTTCAGATTCTTTTATATAAAACTTGTAGTCTTCTACATCCTTTAAAAAGAAATCATTATTAAATAGTTTTTCAAATTTACATTCACAATGACTTAATTTACGTATAGTTGCAGTACCACCGGTATGCCAAATCATCTCTAACTTTCTGTCAGTTTTTTTTGCATATGCAAGTGCCGAAGCAATAGTCAATAACCGATTTCCAAGACCACACCCAACTCCATATATTACAAGTTTTTTCACCTATATTACCTCCTTCATTTTATCCAAAGTTTCTTTACCACCCGGTCTCTGACTATCCACGTGTTTCATTTCTGAATTCAATAGCAATGCAACATGAGCAAATCCACTTGCGTTGTGGAGCAAATAATCGCACTTGCTCAACAAATACATTTCAGCAATTGCATCTTCTCCGTTTTGAGTTGCTTTTGCTCCATCGTCACAAAGATAAGTCGGCATCATAGCATCACCCTTTGTATTATCCCCACTTTTGCCAACATCCTGCTCTTCTTGTCGGAATGTATCATACTCAACGATAGCATCATTAAATTCGTTTTTAACAATGTTAAACAACTTCGCATCATCACTTGCGACAAACACTTTTCCTTCATCTCCATACTCATCTATAAATATCTTTATGCAGTTAATATAATTCTGTATATCAAAACTCTTTCTCCATCTTTCCGCATTATTTACAAGTGCATCTGTTCCACGAATATGAACACCAAGAACTTTGTTTGCGTCTGCTAAATTTTCTGCGAAAAAATTATTGATTTTATTGTTAAGATACATTCTGAGTTTAAAGTGTTTGTTAATAATTGCATTTGCTTTTTCACGATGACCATCTTCGTAAACTTCTGGAATCAAATGTGGAGGAACGATCATATTGTGTCCCATTTTTCTGTCTCCGTAATGACAACACATTTTGTTTCCGTCACTTAATTTGACGAAACGACTATTATTTAATTTCTTTGGTTCTGTGTTTTGATATGCGTTTTCGATTTCCGATTTATTTTTATCAGAAATCATCAATGTATCAGCAGTTTCATTTACAGGTCGAAAATAATATTCCCAAACATTGTCTTTGTTTTGATGACCTTCAGGATTATAGTAAACGCATTGATTTTTAAAGTAAACAATTGGTGTTCCAAGTTCTTCTTTCTCGCATCTATTTAATGCGTTGATTACCTGAAAGAATAAACTCGCAAGTCCAACATCACGTTCTGTTATTATGTATTGTTTCATCAGCAATATCTTCAAGTTCAGACATTGATTTTAAATGCTCTTCATATGCACTATGCATTCTTCCGATCATTACATCCTCAATTGCAAATGGATGATGCCCAAGAATATTTTTAACATCGTGTTGTTTTAACATTTCCGCACAAATATCTTTTTCAGCAATAAACTTTGCAAAATCGTAATTTACACGATAACACTTTCCACAATAATACCAAATTCCATCAGTTAACCATGTTGGTTCATCGAGTTGCGTCACAATTCCTTTTTGTTTTGACCATGCACGAAAATCTCTTAACAAAAATTCACGACCATTTGAACCCAAGTATGATGCAAATTTTTGTTTAAAAATTGCACGATTTACACGATCAAGTCCACAAATCTTTTTTCGTGTTCGTTCACCGACATGGCTATAAGACATAAAATTACAATCAAGTTTTACCAAACGATTAAAACTTAAATTACTTGTTGCCCACTTTATCATATCATAAGTTTTTACATGAAGTTTATCGTATCGTTCTTCACCTGTTAAATGAAGTTGTTGATTCTGAAATTTAATCTCATCACTTCCACGATAATACTCAAAAATACCAATGTCAGGATTTGCTTCAAGTTCTGCATAAAATTCTGATGATTTAAGTTTTTCCAAGTGTTCACGATCTTTTTCGCAACTATTAATTGCAATTAAGATTTCACAATCTACATCTTTTTTATTTCTTTTATTTCTCATTGTACCAAAGTCCTCTCTTTTTTAATTGAACTTGTTTATTTGCTTGTTTTTTTATTAACGGATGGCAAACATAAGATGCTTCGTTGTAATTTCCACGAAATACATCCGTTTCATTTAAAACACGCACTTTTACATTATCAACCTCCAAAATTCTCTCGTTTTCATTTTTATAATAAATATTGTTATCTTTCAAATTATCAACAATATAATCATTAAACTCCTCTTGATCATCAAAGTCAGATTCTTTTTCAAGAATTTTTTCAAATATACTCTTAACATTATCGTTGCTTCTGAAGAATATCCAACCCATGCACATCGTAAAATTTAAATGTTCGTATGCTTTTGGTGGCCATCCTCCTTCATCCCGTGAAGCAATTATATCATGCTCATCATCAAGTAATTTACGTGCATCTTTTAACCATATTGCATCCAAATCACAATGAAGAATATTTCCTTCTTTTAAAAGTTCATACATTGTTTGAAAACGGAATTTCCATCCTGTTCCCGATCTTTTTAAAATTTTTCCATGAACTAACTTAGTGTTTATGTTCTTGTCATTCAAATAATCGTATGTTTCATCGTCCATTGCGATTATGACATAATTTGTTATATTATGTTTACTAAGATGATTTACCCAATTGTTTGCAACTTCCAAGTAATCAAAACTACAAAACGAAACTATTGTAAAATCAGTCATCCTCGATAAACCAACAGTTTGCTTGTTTAAATGATTTAATGATGGTACGTGGATGTTTACCCAACAATTCTTCCGTTGTAAAGTTTACTATTTTCTCGTTACCTGACTTATAATAATTGTCAGACATACAATACTCATTTGAATCTAAAATTTTTATTTTTGTATTTTTTGTATACTTAGGTTTGGAATTTAATTTATTATTAAAGACTGAAATTTCTTCACGATCATCTTTTAATTTTTCATCAATAAATCCACGTGGATGAAACAAACTAATTGTATAATCAGTTGGTTTAACCAAACAAAAATTGGTATTTAATATTTCTTTTTGTAAATCATAGTCAGGTAAATAACCTCCATCTGCCATTATTATTAAGTCATATTCATTCAAGCAAGAAAAAAGTTCGTCTAAGCAGTTTTTTAAAAACACAACCTTGGTATCTGAAAAAAAGCATATTTTATTTTGGACTAGTTGATCTTTTATTGCACCCAATTTTCTTTTTGGGTATCTTGGAGCAATCTCAACGATTTGGGTATGTGCAGGTGTCGTATTTATTTTATTTCGTTTTAATGATTCCACAAAATTACTACGAATCATCCTATGCAGTTTTCCTTTTCCTGTGTGACCGACAATCCATGATATATTTTTATTATATAAATTAATAACATCTTTAACGATTGAATTATATTTAAACTCAGAAATCAGTTTTCTATGAGGAAGTTCTGCTCTAGGAACATCTTCATCCATTTTTTGTACAAAAAAACACTTGCTTGAGAAATAAGACTTTTCTCCTATTTCATTTTTTTGATCTCTTTTATATACTTGGTCTATTGCAATCTTCTCTGATGATAATTTTTTCAAAACCTCATCAAAATATTTTCCATTGACGGCATATGAATGTGCCTGACACATTGTTCCATTAAGTAAATGCTCGGAATAAACACTTAATACATTATGTGGAACACCTCCGAGAAAAAATAATGACCAATCGGTATCTTTTAACTGAGTAATAGAAATATCTATATTCTTCAGATCTTCGTTTATATCAACATCACTTTCAAATATAAAGATGTTATTTAATTTTTCTTTTTGGGCATTTTCAATTATTTTGTAATGACAATAATCAGTTTTACTAAACTCATCAGAGTTGAATTCTTTTTTTAATTTAGCAGAATCTATTACTTCATCATATCTCTCTACTCTATCTGCAATTTTTAATTTCCGAAAAATGTCAGAAACTTCTTTCCATCGTTTTGTTTCATTTTTAGAGCAAATACAAACTATTTTATCAAAAAAATCAAATGGATTCTGATTGCTCACTTCGTATTTTCCTGATTTAAAATCCCTAGTTTTTCCATAAAGTCACCAAGACGTCCTACATCACATATAAAATGCTTCGCGGATACACAATAGCATACATCTTTATCGATGTCCAAATTTGAACATATTTCAATTGGTAAATCAAAATTATCCAAAACATCTCCAAATACTCGCTTTAAACCATTTATATTTTTTTGTTGTATTTCATCAGTATACTCCCATGTAGGACAATTTTTTGGTTTAATATTCATTGTTTCTTTTGACCAAACCTGATAAGCAAATGCTCCGACAAAGGTTATTTTGTTTATATTATTATCTTTTACTTTGCTTTTAATTAAACCAACATAATCCTTGGATAAAAAATTATTATGGTAAGCATGATCCCCCAATCTCAAATGACAAACCAACTCATCTTCATCTGGTATTTGATATTTTTTTTCATCTCTATGGTCTATTATCGTATTTAACAATAATTGTTCATCTAATTTACCTCTTTTACCACGTCTTTTAAAATATTTAAATAATATTGTATCTAAATAAATTGGATTTGTTTTTATTTCGTGTTTACTTTCTCTCCACCTCGCACCTCTACGACACACCAAATCGTAGACACGATAATCACTATTTGTTTTAAGCATTACAAATTTTTCAATTAGGGAATTTATTATATTCTGTTTCATTTATATATTATTATCTAATTGCATTAGTTTTTGATTTGTAGAATAGTTTGTAGTAAGCACACTATTCAGCATTGTCTCATTGTATAATTCTGAAAGTTCATTTCTAACATTATTATACTTTTTAATAAAATCTTGGTCAAGGTTTGATATACACCTGACATTTTTTTTGGAATCTAATCTTTTTATTTTAAAATTAAGTTTGGAAGATATACAATCATAAAAATTATCTTTATCAATATCAAGTATAATGAAATTATTTTCATCAAACGACTCACTGCATTTAAGATAAAACTCATTGCGATGACCTATAAATTTCTGAGCATTTTCTAAACTTATATCATCAAGACCAAATTCTCTGTTATCAAAATCCCACCTTTTTTTAAAATAATAATGTTTAAACCTTGATTCGATCCAGTTTTCTAATTTTCGTGTATTTAACACGAATAATAAATTGTCAAAGTCAGAATTTAATCTCAAAAGAATTTCCATTGAGACATGAGTATCACCCCAATCACTGACGGCTTCTCTTCTGTTTACAACTTGCCTAAGTTTATTGTATCGGTTCTTAAAACGCCATACACCACCACGATGCTTACTATTTATTCCATTATGCATCAGTGTAGTATGTATACTTGTCGTTGCGGTTTTGTTAAAACCTATAAATATAATTTTTTTTTCCAAGATGTTAACCCATATTACTTAATATAAATTCCGCAACATTTTTACCAAGAAGTTCTCTTCCATGTGTATCAAAGTGACAATTATTTTCTGCACGTGGGTGCAAATATAATCTTGGATAATCTTTTTGAGATTTTACGAATGAATATAGATCATTGTGTGGGATACCTTTTTCGTTCATTACTCTTTTAGCAATTTCATTGAGTATCACAACATCAGCATCATTCCTAGTTCCTGCATTTTTTGGGTTTGGTGTGGTATTTGAAAATAATGGTTTTATTGAATAGCCCCACAATGTTTCAATTTGCTCAACTAACTCTTTTTCATAAATTTCAAATTCTTCAGGTTTTGCTCGTTGATTTTCTGGATCATGTCCCTTGTGTGGAAGTTTTATGCTATGTAGACCAAAATTAAAATGACAATAAGCAGCCGGAATATCACACCCACGACGTTTTGGTTTGCAATTTTTTTCAAGAAATCTCAGTTGCTTCCATTGACAAGACACCCATTTTACTGATGTTACTACTTCTACGTTTTTGTTTTTAAGATATTCTTCTGCATAGGGATAGTAATGCCTTGCAATAGAATCACCAATAATCAATACCATATTTTCATTTTTATCACTCATAAAATTCTCCTTTCTTATAAATATTTATTTTTATATTTTATTCCCACAAAAAATCATATTTGTCAATTTTATCATGCCAAGGTTTATATGGACCTGTCCAGTGGAAAATATAATCTTTTCATCACCACAAAAGCAGATGTTTATATTACAGTTCATCAATTGATACTTCCAAACAATTTTCATCCAACTTATACAAAGACTGAAAGATCCTGCAACCATAATCAATTTGCATTTGTGGAAAATACTTTTTATATACTTGATGAAACTGACCTTGATCAGTTTGATCCTCAAACAATGGTGTGTTTATTATATCTTCAAAAATTTCTCGGAAGAAATCAACCTTTGCAATAAACAATCCAGAATTCAAATATTTGAATGGAGAGTCACCAACCAGGTCTGTGTGTTCCTTCCACTTTCTATAAAGTCCCATTGCTTGTCTTCGTGGACGAGTCATTGGAAAGCAAGTATTCTCTGCGTTAAATAACCATTCACAATCAAACTCGTTTTCAAATCTTTCTACTACACGATTTGGGTGGTCTGTAAAAAATATATCAACATCCCAACCCATGATATATTTAGTGGTAATTTCATTTAAATTTTCGTGTAATAAATGGGGTTTGCGTACTCTTGATTCATCATACGAGAAATTTGTTGGATCAAAGTTTTCTCCGATATTCAAATAAGACAAATTAAATCTTTTTAGATTATCATCCAAGGTACATACAAACTTGGATTCGTCACCCCATTTTGCAAAGCACAAAGTCACATCATCTCTTAATTCTTCTGTTGAATTCCAATTCCAATTGTTCATTGTTTCATTGTCAAACAAATCGTAACCAATCTTGCAATTTTCAAATCCCCCATTTATATGAAATACGATTGGATATGATTTTGTTATGCTGTTTTTTATTTTCACTTTATATCATCCTTAATATCAAATTCAAAATAATTAAATATTTTTTGTTGTGGTTTGATTTGAAACAAATCCTTTGGCTCTCCGTGTCTTGTTTTTTTTCGATTAGGTGGAAATTTCAACCAATGTACATTATCATCATGTGTCATCTCATGTACTTCAATATCATCCGAAGCCTCCGTAACGAGAATATGATAGTTTTTAGTTTTTTCATTAAGTATTTGATTTAATTTCTCCACATATCCATCAATACTTCCATCATTTTCCACAATAAACAATTTACTTTTATCAGATAATAGCAATTTACGAAATCTTTCAACACATCTTACAAGATATTCATAATCTTCACCCATTACATCTTTATGTCTAAACATATAGTCATTGTATAAACTATGACCACATCCTCCTTCGGGTGCATCATGTTGTCTTGGTGTATAATACTTTTTATCTAAAAATTTTTCAAAGTCATCGGATAGAATATCACATAAATGTGAATAGTTATTTACAATCCAGTCGAATGGGTAAGAACATTTTTTCATTTTATTGTATTTTATCCAGGACGCAGGACCACAGGCAAGTCCCAAAGATGCAACATAATTTATATTTTTAATTTTCATACTAAATAACTTTCAATTAAATTTGTACCAGGACTTTCATATTTAATCATACTTACATTTGAAAAATTCTGTATTTGATTGTAGTGATACCTACCATGCATAATTTTGTCATCAAGACTTTTATCTTTTAATGTGATTTCGTCTTCAAAATAAACTTTGTACCGAGTCTTTGTATTTATTATTTTTTTAAGTTCTGCATATTTTGACCAACTAACTTTTACTTTATTTTTAAGTTTTCTTCTAAGATATCTAAAATCTTTAATATGAGATAATTTTTCCACAACATAATTCATGTCAGTTTGTGGGGCAATTGCAATGGTTGTGTTAAAATCTAACAAACTACCATATAACATCGCACCATATCCACCCATACTATCACCAATCGATATTATATTATCATAGTTTTTTATTATTTTTTTAAAAAAAGTCAATGTATGAATCGTGTTATACCCAATTCCATGCAGTGAACCAAGATACCAACCTCTGAAATTTCTAATATATAATATATCGAAATTTTTATTTTTACTTCTTAAATCTACCAAAGATTTTTTTCGCTCAAATCCAAGGTGACGGGTGCTTGCAAATGAAATTACAAGATTATCTGCACGTTCGTCTCCAACCCGCACCCAAGATAAATTAGTAGTTTTCTCTTGTGTGTTAATATAATTTAGTATTTCGTCTGTTTTCATATCAACCAATTACGTCCTATACGAACTTGCCCAATGGTGTACTGCAACTGATTTTGGAAATCTCTCACCAAAGTCTTCAACATCAGAAAACTCATTCAGTTCTTTGTAGTGATATGGATAAATTTCATCTTCAACTACCTTAATGTCATACTTGGTGTTGCCCTCAATCACTTTTTGCCTCAAGAACTCTATTCCAGTTGTCCATACTTCTATACAACCAAACCCTCGTTTAGTTCTGTCTATATTCTTGTATTTCTGAAATGCGTTTTTTAACCCACCATTCACAATTTCCCCAAAAAAATCATGTCTTCTTTGGTCGGAATACATAAATGCAGGATGAACCTCTTGAATTGGATTTCTTTTGTATCGTCTTGCCGAAATCTGTCCAAGCACTATGTCAGAATTCAGTAACGATTCAATATTTCTAAGACACTCAAAATCCAAATCCACATACAACCCACCAAAGTGATATAAATAAAAGTAACGCATAGAATCTGCACGTTCTATGTTTGAGGAATATCCATCATAGATTTTTAAGAACTCTTGATAATGTTCCTTTAGAAAATTTCTATTGTCTTCGTCCGTCCACAATTTAGTTTCCCATGACGGATTGTATAGTTTCCATGAATCAACCCATCGCATATAACAAGAAGGAATATCTTTTGTTTTCCATGAAAAATGTATTTTTCTAATCATGTCAAGTTCCTTATCTTTCCATCGTTAATGTCACTGTCATTTTCATTGTCCAGTTGAAAAGCAAACCTTTTGTCGTATCTTAGTCCATAATTATTGCAATCCCACAATAATTCTTCGTGATTCCCCCCTCTTTTTTTAGGTGGAAACGGTATTTTTTTCCAATCAAAATATAATCTATCAAAAACTCTTGAATTGTTTGCAACTGCGTGTGCCATCCAAAACTTTTCTATTCTCAAAAGTCTTTCTGAATGTATTTGTTTCAATTGCCTTCGTTTCCAACACTCATATCCAAGAAACAATGTTTCCCAATTCTCAGGAAGTTCATTTAATGCTTCACGAAAAAAATCAGCATCGTAGTTACGAAAGCATACATCATCCTGAAAAGTTATGCAATTTCCTGCTCCACATTTGATCGCATCTTCTATACATTTGCGTGAACTTTCTGTAACTGCAAGTTGACCAAGTTTAGGGTTACTAAGGTGTGAAACCAAGTCACCGTGTTTTTTCTTTACATCCTCACGATTGACCGCAGATATTCTTTTCACTTTATCAGCAATTCCAAGTTTATCAAATTCAGTCTGTGCAGATTTCCATCTATCCGTGCGGTGATCTAGATTTATACAATAAATTTTGTCAAAAAAATCAAATGGATTTTTCATTAGATATTATCCTCTGGATTTAATCTGAGACTTCTATTAGTTCTTGTTCTCTGCAAATCACTCACTACATCATATTGCGTTGTAAACGAAGGCACACATACATATGCTTTTGGTTTAAGATGATGTTGATAATATCTATCAGTTCTACCAGGTCTGCATTTCCACCGTTCTTCTAACATTTCCCATAACCCATTTTTATATTCTGCTATAATTTTATCAAAAATACACGAATTAATTGCATATGATTGATTCCACCCAACAGAATGAGCTTCCATAATATAATCAAACTCAGTTGAAACATCGTTTGTGTCATATTTCTTTTTAAGTTTATTATACATTGGTCTTGGTTTTATTCTTCTTTCCAACCCTCCCATGTAAAAAAATTCCCAAGTCTGATCTTTCAAAAAATTAATAGACTTCTCAAATTTTTCATGTGAATAGCAAGGTAAAACTGCAACATCATCCTCGAAGATAAAAACATTTTTAAGATTATTTTCTTTTGCCATGTGAATTATTTTCATATGACTTTCAAAACAACCTCGTTTTCCTCCCAAGTTATCTATCGCAGAAAATCTTTTAACTTTGTCAAGAATACCCAACTTTTTAAATTCATTTTGAGCAAGTTCCCACCTTCTTGTTCTTTTATCAAGATTTATACAATAAATTTCGTCAAAGTAGTCAAATGAATTCATTGTGTATATTCACTCCATATGTTGAATTTTTTAGCACAAAAATGAATAAGTTCTGTTCTAAACCATCGGTGGTTTTTCCAACTAGACACCGACCTTTTTCTTTTGTTTTCACGACCATCAATTGGGTTTATCCATCCCGAGGTTTTTATACAAAAATTATTATTTCCGTAATAATTTCGTGCAACTGCTGACATAAAAACATCTTCACCGTTCCAGTGTGGTTGTCCGGTTTTGATTATATCAAGGACATCCTTTGAATCAGAATACTTAAAAAACTCAGCACATAATTCTTTGTTAAACAAAGTGCATTTTGTAATCAATACACAAACCTCTTTATATCTTTGATGTAAATTATAGTGTTTATATCTTGTATTTCTGCCAAAAAAACCATACATTCTTTTTGGATTTTTATTGTAACTATCAAATATTTTTTGAACCGCGTTCTCACTTGGATACTCGTCATCATCTATCATCAATATTATTTCGTTACTTGCGTTAGATGCAGCTAAAAATCTACGACTTAATCCATAATATTCGTTTATATCTCCCCAATCTTTACGATTGACAATCTTTGGATGATCAAATTCAAAGTATGTATCTTCACGACCATGTGAAATTATAATTTCATCAATAAGTTCGTATTTTGTCATATCAGGAAGAATATGATTTTGAAGAACTTCTGGTCGCAACCAATTCATTACAACCATAGATATTTTTTTAGTTTCCACGACACAATTCCTTTTTCCAAAAATCATAACACTTACTTTCTTTATTTCCTGCATATTTGTGCTTTACAAAAAACTTACAACTTGGATAAACATAATTAATGGTATTATTCAATTCAAGTGTGTCGTTTTCATTATCATCTACCATTTGTCTAATAAATATCACTGACGGTGTGTTTTGAATTGTTTTGGTAAAATCCATCGCAAACCGATTGTATTTGATTTTTGCTCCGTTATATACTGCACTTAGTTTTTTTCCAACGGGCAATACATCATAAAATAATGTTCCGTTTCTTTTATCTTTAATTATATAATACGGAACTTTATTAATAACATTTACAATTCCACCATAAATTTGAATTTGATTTTCAGGTGGAAAAAAATCTTTGAATTGGGTATTCAAACACAATAATAATGTTTTAAATGATAAATCTCCGACATTATCGAAAATAGTTGAATTTGTATTAAGATTACAATCTTTTAGTACTGACGATACAACTGGTTGTGATCCGAAAGATAAATACAGCATTAATTTTCTCCATACTTATATCCAAGAACATTTATATCATTTTTGTAAAACTTTCGCACGATTTCAATTGTTTCATCGTCATAAAATTCAGTATAATGTGGACGATTTTTTGCGTTGTGTTTATGTGGTAAAAGAATGTCTGTATCTACTCCCAATTTACCACATAACTTTTCAACATCCTCTCTTAGATTTTCATAACGACCAACAAAGTCTACTAAAATCTTATCTTGCTTTTCATCGTAAATTTCATTGAAAGCATGAGTAAGAACAACTGCTTTATCACGATGACCAAGGACAGGAACTCCACGTATAACTTTACGTGGATTTTCTAACCAATTTAACCATCCTTCCCATCTCCAAGTAACCCATTCTTTGAAATTATGTTTTGCAACATCACGTTCTCCTTTAGCAAGTCTCCATTGATACTGAGATACTAAACGATCCCAGGGATTTCTTACAAAAGCAAATGTGAGATATTCATTCCAAACATCCATTCCAAACTTTTTTTGTGCTTGTTCTACGGTAAAGTGAATTTTATCTTGTTTTTCTTTTGCACGATTTTCAAATCGTTCTCCCTCTTTTTTGCGTTGGGATAATGCAGTAGAAATACTTGACCCAGCGGTTCGTGGGATATGAATAAAAATGCATTTAATATCGTGATTGATCATGATTATACCTTTATTTTATCAAAGTTTTTTTCATAAAATTCAGACATTTTTTCGGTAATTTCTGAATGTGTTGTGTTTGGGTTATTGTAACGCATCATTTCACCTATTATATTTTCTGCAATATGTAAAGCAAGTCCCAATTTGTTTTCTGTTTTATCAAGTGAGATATATTTTGGATTTTCCGAATTAATATAAACGCAGAAATCTCCTTCAGTTTCTAAATCTGCCATTGTGTTTTTTAATCCATTACCAAATGGTTTAATTTCATATTTTATACTCGGTCTAATCAGTTTTGGTTTGTTTTCAGTTTTTGGTGCGTTATCGGTCTTTTTTGTTAAATTTTGTTTAACTTCATTAGCAGCTCTTTGTCGTTGTCTGCGTTTGTGTGGTTTGTTGATTATGACATCCACTTCTTTTTGAATAACACTATCTATAATTTTAGTGGGTACATTTTTCTTTTGCATTTTTTCTTTTGCAGAAGGTTCTTGTTTTTTAGGGCCCAAATCAATCATCATATCTGAACTTGCCAAATTTAAATTGCCAACGATCATTTGAACTACATCTTCAAGTGTATTATTAATTGCAGTCGGTTTGATTTTCTTGGTTTTTACTTCGTGATATGCAGTCAACAAACCTTGAATTATCTTTGAAACTTTTGCATAAAATGGTTTTGTTAATGGATGATCTTCACGCAATGAATGATGACTTAAATCTTTTGCAGGCATTCCTACATGATCAAGAATTGTACTTAATTCTTCACATACAACAAATCCTCGTAACTTGCTGAATAAATTTGAAACTTTATTGCTCGTTGATCCAAATACATCATTTATTGAAAGTTTGTGAATTTTTGTTTCAGATACAACAAAAACTCCATCAAGTGTAGATTGATTAATTTCATTTTGATTTTGAAGTAATGCAAGATTAAATGAAACATTTGCTGATTTTTCTTGTTTATTTAAAATATAAGAAAAACGTTCAGTCATTTTTTCAAAAGCATATCCAATTAATGTATAATCAAATTTTATTGATTCACCATTTAAAATAATATCAATTTCTGTTTTTCCGTTTTTTATCAAGTGACCAAAAAAATCTTGAAGTTCCTTTTCTACACTCTCACGATTCAAACCATTTTCTGTAATTGGTTTATCAAGATTTTTAATTGTAATTATTGTTCCACTTTTAAGCAAACGAGAATTATTTAGTTTTTCTATTGTTGGTGAATAATCATCTAGAAACTCAGAGTTATTTGGTTTATATGTTACCAAATATGAATTTCCTTTTTTATTTTTTGTTTCAATTGTCCAATGAACATTGTCACTGTCTGATAGTTTATCGTTTGCTATTTTCCCACCGATTCCCATGTGACCGAGACGAGGTCCAGCACCTCCACTAAAATCATATGAATTACCAAATACAAAATATTTATCAAATCCACTTAACCCGTTCGTATCAATTAAATCATCAAAACCAACTCCATCATCTTGAAAAACAATAGATTCTTTGTTTAGTTGAATGTTGATGTTTGTTGCACCATTTTGAATAGAGTTTTTTGCTAACTCTGTAAATGCTTGTGCATATGTAATTGTTGATTGCAATATATTACTTATATTCGCACCAGTTCTTATTTTAATTGTGTTCATTGTTTATTTTCTCCCAAAAAAATCTTATAATAAATATTAATATTATTTCTTTTTGTTGCGTTTTCTACGACCTTCACCTCTTGGTTTTCTGCGACCTCTTCTTGCTTTTTTTTCTGCACGATATGCTTCTGTTAAAGGTCCAGGTTTCATTTCAACGATTTCTTCGGGAATCACCATTCCCTCCGGTACATCTCCTTGCCACATATCGTGACGAAGCATATTCCATACTTTGCGTTGATGATAATCAAAGTTTTGAAGTCCGTTTGCAGTCATTTCATCAATGTTACTCCAACCAACTGTGCAGTTAAAGTGAACAATAAATGCGTCTTGCTCTGCTCGTTCACGACCACGATTCTTGATGTTGCGTTCCCAATGAACTCCCTGAGGATAACCATTTGCACTAAGTTGTACGTAATTTATATCATCAGGTTCAATCGCACGATGAAGACGAAGATTAAGAAGCATCATATCTTCCTTGAACTTGCGTTGTTTGATTTCTCCGTCTTCGTTTGTTTCAATGTATCCTTGTTTGAAATCTTCTCGGTCAATGTTAAACAAATGAATTGTTTTTTCGTTGCTTTTAGCATAAAAGAAACCAGGACAAATACTTGCCCCACCTGCAACTTGAAATGCTACGTCGTAATTTCCGTCTTCGCAAATTTTTTCAAGATCTGACAATGGATTCTTTAGAAAGTTGATGTCGGTATCAGCATAAAGCACATTGTATCCTTGCGTAAGCAACTGATGTGCAGCCTCCATTTTGTTCCACATTAAAGCATCCCATCCTTTTTGGTGAAACTCTGAAGTGGTTTCTATGTGAAAGTTCGGACTAATCCAACGTTTACATTCAATGTCTTTTTCTCCGGACATTTTTTCAAATGATTCATCATCTAAACAATACATGATAACCATGTTTTGCATATTTAATGCACGAATATATTTAATCCAGTTTAATGCGAAATCTAAATAACCACCATTTACATAACTTAATAATTTAGTTTCTGCCATTTTTTACTTATCTTTTTTGATTAAATTAAAATAACCGGAACACTTATCGTTATCATGCAATGGAATCAAACTGAACAGCAAACTATTAGCAATAGTTTTAACATTCTTAACTGCTATAACATTGTATTCTTTTTCTATAAAATCAAATAAAATTTCAATTAAATGTTCACGATATTCATTTGATACAGATTTGTCTTGCATCACTTCATCGTAACCAAGCAACGACTGATATACTTTCGCATAATCATAAAATATGTCACCGTAAATTGTAGTTTTCTCACCCACAACACCACGTGGATCAATTAATTTTATTTTACCGAACTTATCTATTAAAATATTTGAAAACACAGGATCACCATGAACTACTCCAGATTTACCTTGTTTTTTATTTTCATATTCTGTTAGTTTTTTATGTAATTGGTTGTATATTTCTGTGGACTTTTCAAATTTTGAATAATCATATGATTTGAATCTATCTTGTAATTTTATTGCGTAATTTTTATACAAATCAATTTTTTCATTAGAAGAATGTGAATGAATGATTTTCAATGCAGAAAGCAATTTTTGAAATCCATCGTCTGTTAAACCTTCAGATAAAAATAGTTCCTGAAACGTAATACCTTGAATTCTTTCCAATTTATACATTCCGTATGTTTTTTCATCGTAGGAAATTAAACTCGGTGTGAACTTGCACAACTTCCTTGGCAAATTCAAATACCACATTATTTCACCTTTTAATTTTACTACATTCGAAGAACGTTTTGTAACAATAGGAACTACATCTTCTTCAAGTGAATTGAAGTCACGTTCATCGATTGAAAAATTAGATACACCCAAATCTTGTTGATAATCATCAAATGCGTTTATCACCAAATCATCAATATAAGCATGAGCATACGGTTTACCGAAATACAATTCATCGTATGGAATTTCAAATTTATCTAAAGTATCAATTGTAATTTTACCGACATCAGAAATAATTTTACCAACATTTCCACTATGAGTTTTCATTCTTCGTGCGGTATAAATTATGATCGTACAACCAAGACGTTTTAAAAATCTTGCAAACTCAATGTTTTCTGTGATAGGTTCTACAGTTTCATAATTACCACTTTCCACCGGATATGTTACCAAGGTATTATCAAAATCAAAACATATTCTGTATTTCTTAAAATACTCTATGTCTTTCATTTGCATAAATTTGTTTTGAAATAATTTATACTGAAACGGAGTTCCTACTACATCAAAATCACTTTCATTTATTATTTGTGCTTGAAATTGTTTTTTATCTGCGATCATTTCAGAAATAACTCTGCTCATATAAAATTCACCACCAAATTTTAAATCACTTTCAATTATTTTTTTGCAATAATTTTTAAGCATATTTAAATTGTTAAACGCATAAGCACCAGTATTTGCAAATTCTGTAATTCTGTTTTTTTCTGCAATTTTGCTTACGACTTTATTTTCATTGAAACCAACATAAGAATAAATCGGACGATCATCATTTTGCTTGAAACAAATAATCATGTTTTTATTTTTACTCATACGATAAATTGACAACAAATCAATTCTATAAAATGTATCTCCGTCTAACAATATTGTTGGAAGATTGTTATTAATATTCTTTGTTCCAAGATAAATAGTTTCAGCTGCACCACGTGTATCTGCATCTAAATATACAATATGATAATTAGGATATTTCTTTTTTATTTCAGATTCAAAACGATACTTTTTAAGCATTTTGTTGCATATAATATACACATTATCATTATTGGTTACTCTTAAATTATCAAGCAACCAAAAAATAATTGGCTTAAAAAACAGTTTAATTAAAGGTTTTGGTAATTTATATCCGAAATCAGAAAATCGTTTTCCTAATCCACCTAAAGGTATAATTATGTTCATTCATCATCTCCATCTTTCTATTTTATGCACCTGCTTCTTCAGAATAATTCAAACTTACGTCTGTTCTTCCTTGTTTTATTTCGTTGTATATCCAAGCATATGTTTTTTCTAAACCTTGTTGTAATCCGACACTAGGCTCCCAACCCGTGACTTCTTTAATAAGTGTGTTGTCTGAATTTCTTCCACGCACACCTTGAGGTTTTGTTAAATCGTATTTTCTTTCAACTTTGATGTCTGCTAGTTTTTCAATCATATCAATAAGTTGATTAATGCTGACCATTTCACTGCTTCCAAGATTCAAAGGTTTCGTATAATCACTTTCCCACATTTTATCCATTCCTGTGATGCAGTCATCAATGTACATAAACGAACGAGTTTGTTCTCCGTCACCCCATACTTCAATTTCGTGATTTCCACTTAATTTTGCTTCAATGATTTTACGACAAAGAGCAGCTGGTGCTTTTTCACGACCACCTTGCCAAGTGCCATAAGGACCATAAACATTGTGATAACGAGGAATGCGAACATTCATGTCATAATCTGATTCGTAAAAGTTGGTAAGAATTTCGTTGAAAAGTTTTTCCCATCCGTATCCACTTTCTGGATCAGCAGGATACGCATCAGGTTCTGCTAATGCTTGATCAGAGG
>Ga0233426_10000430_pt1 | contig 45355 bp, 41 predicted proteins | sample SI_118_April2016_6_FD_179875 | JGI IMG/M metagenome (GOLD analysis project Ga0233426, IMG submission 179875) | Seawater microbial communities from Saanich Inlet, British Columbia, Canada - SI_118_April2016_10_MG | ecosystem: Environmental > Aquatic > Marine > Inlet | place: Canada: British... | reverse complement strand
CCACTTGATGGTGTGTCACGTCACGACCAACGGCCGCCACAATGCCTGCACACTCCAAGCCCATCGTCTCCGGTGCGCCAGGCGGCGGCGGGTATAAGCCTTTACGCTGCATCAGATCGGCGCGATTGATCGCAGTTGCCTTGACGTCAATTAATACTTCTACTGGACCAGGCGCCAGGTTGGGCGACTCGGTCCAAATCAAATCACCAGTTTCGGAAACAGAAATAACTCGCATCAAACACTCCTCGCTACACTAACTGAGACAATTGGGTCACAGCAGATGATTATCGGATTTTATCCTGACGCGTACGCCCGGCCTGTTCTTTTGGAGACTACTCTCCGGGGTCAACGCGGTTAAACCCTTAATCTTCAGACCCGTAATCTTTCGACCCTTTGCTTTAGACCCTTTGCTTTAGACCCTTTACTCTAGACCCTTTGCTTTAGACCTTTTGCCTTAAAAAAAATTGACGAACACAAGATCATTGACCTGAGAGGGCTCCTATACCGCGCTAGTTCGTAGCATTATTTTTGTTTCCTCTGCGACGACCTCCGCCAATTTAGGCGCGGTTTTCAATAATGCGGCGGCGGCTCATCCACGACCGACATCGCGTCTGATCGTGTTGTGGCGATTTGTTGTAATTGTTCTGACAACACTCTCACCTGATCCTCGAGCAGCAAAATCTGTTGCTGCTGGACGACTACAGCGTCGTCCAGCTTTTGCAACAGGTCTTCCTGAAACGCAATTTTCATCTCTAACCGATCCACCTGGTCTTCATTCATCGTCTATCGCCTAGTAGTTCATCCTGACTTTCACACCCTGACGGTTGAGATACTGTTTAATATCTAGGACTCGATAATCACCATAATGCACCATCGACGCAACCAAGGCCGCATCCGCTTTGCCTTCGGTCAACACCTGATGTAGATGTGCGGGGGTCCCCGCGCCGCCAGAGGCCACCACCGGCACAGGGATCGCCTCGGCTACCAATCGCGTTAACTTGATTTCGTACCCCTGCTTCATCCCATCGGCATCAATCGAGTTCACAACTACCTCACCTGCACCCAGCTCGCAGCCTCGACGCGCCCAGGCGATGGCGTCCACCCCCATCGCCTTGCGTCCACCGTTAATGACCACCTCATACCCACTTGGGCAAGCTGTATTGGGCACCACGGCCCGAACATCCATCGACAACACCGTATTTTGAGTCCCGATAGCCTGAGCACACTCCTTAATTAATTCGGGCCTTAGTACCGCAGCCGAGTTGAGACTGATTTTCTCAGCGCCGGCCATTAACAACCCGGCAGCATCTTCTCGGGTTCGAATACCGCCGCCAACAGAGAAAGGGATGAAGATTTCCTGCGCAACATTCTGGACCACGTCCAACATAATGTTTCGCTGATCACTTGAGGCCGTAATATCGTAGAAAACCAGCTCATCCAAGCCATCTTCATAATACGCTTTCGCCTTTGCGACCGGGTCACCCAACATCTCGGTCGCAACAAACTGAACGCCCTTAGATAACTCACCATTTTTAACATCTAAACAGGCCACTACCCGCTTGCTCAGCATACTGCACCATCCCATTTACCAAAGGCGGCAAGGAGCTCTAGGCCGAACCGACCACTTTTTTCCAGATGAAACTGGGTCGCAAAAACATTGTCTCGACCAATCACGCTGGCAAACGTCTTATCCCCAAATGTCGTTTCGGCGAGCACATGAGATCTTTGATCCGGTATCGCGTAATAAGCATGCACAAAATAAAACTCTGCGCCTTCTGGCACACCGGCCATCAAAGGATGTTCAGAAGCTTTAGAGACTTCGTTCCAGCCGATTTGAGGGACTTTGTAGTCGCTTTCGACAAACTGAAACCGCTTACACTGACCTGGAATAATACCCAGACAGTCGCGCCCCCCTTCTTCGGTATAGTCCAACAAGACTTGTAGCCCCAAACAAATCCCAAGAAGTGGTCTCCCACTTTGAAAAAAGCTCACCAGCGCCTCATCTAGTCCCAGCCGCGCTAAAGTTCCCATGGCGGTCTCTGCTGTCCCAACGCCTGGAAAAATCAGTCGATCTGCATGCCTCACGACCTCAGGATCTGCGGATATCTCAGCGCTCAGGCCCACCGCCTCGCAGGCCCGCTGGACACTGCGGAGATTGCCAGCCTCATAATCAACTATGATTACCGAAGGTCTCATTAACCACTCCTTCAAAACCAACATTATACGGACTCTGACTTCAAACGGGATATCAGGGCTGTAATATTTCTGCGCCTGACCCGTTTTTCAGCAAAGCAACGGCTTACAATATCGTCGCGCCTTTTGGATAGGCTAAACCCAACGCAAACCGGTATACTTTCCTTCATCGATAGGATCAAGTCACTCAGTCAAGGCTAGGCATTTGAAAGATCAACCCGCCCCAACCAGCGCCTCTCCTCGCTATATGGCTCGAGGGGTCAGCGCAGAGAAGCAAGACGTTCACGCCGTTGTTGATCACCTTGATCGCGGACTCTTCCCAGGTAGTTTTTGCAAGGTCACGGCAGACGTCCTCGGCAGCAGCCTCGATCATTGTAACGTCATTCATGCCGATGGCAGTGGCACGAAATCGATCTTGGCTTATCTGCACTACAAAGAAACCGGTGACCCAAGCGTTTTTTATGGCACCGCACAAGACAGTATTGTGATGAACCTAGATGACCTGATTTGCGTTGGTGCAACCGATAATATTCTCATATCCAACACCATTAACCGTAATGCCCGAAATTGCCCGGGCGAGGTTGTTAAGGCTCTGATTGATGGCAGCGAAGCGTTCATGCAGACCATGCGCGACCTCGGCGTCAACCTAATTCCTGGCGGCGGTGAAACCGCAGATGTTGGCGACCTTACCGGCACACTAACCGTCGACAGCAATGCTGTGGTGCGGATGCTTCGCGCCGCCGTTGTTACCAATCAGATCACGCCTGGCCTCAGTATTATTGGGCTGAGTGCTTACGGTCAGTGTCAGTACGAGACCCAAATTAATAGTGGCATAGGCAGCAACGGCCTAACCAGCGCCCGGCACGACTTGTTAAGTCCATATTATGCTCAGCGATATCCAGAGACCTATGACTCTAATACCCCCTCTGAGCTCGCTTATTGCGGGCCTTATCGTCTAACCGACGCGCTGCCTGGAGCAGATGCTATGTCGGTGGGCGCAGCCCTACTGAGCCCAACACGCAGTTACGCACCGGTCGTGAAGCATCTGCTTCGCGAACTCGGGCCCAATATTAAAGGCCTCATCCATTGCTCTGGGGGCGCGCTCACCAAGTGCCTCAAATTCGGGCAAAAAGTGCACTACATCAAAGATCAGTTGATTGCCGTGCCCCCCGTTTTCGAAGCCATCCAAACAGCTTCTCAGACCAGCGATGAAGAAATGCACCAGGTCTTTAACATGGGGCAGCGGATGGAGGTCTACGTTCCCCACGAGCATGCCAAAGCCGTCATCGATACAGCGAATGCTTTTCAAATCGAGGCCCAGATCATCGGTAGAACCGAAGGCAGCGACCATAATCGACTGACTCTGACAACACATGCCGGTCAAGTCCTATCGTATCAATTGACCAACTAATAAATGCGATGCCGACGCGACCTGTAGGAGTTTTATATGGCACAAATTAGCTTTGAAGAAGCCCTGAAGATTTTGACCGATAAAGAAGGCTCAGACCTGTATTACTCAACCGGAGCGCCGCCCAGTGCAAAAATTTTCGGGATCTTGAGCCCATTTTCTGAGGAAACCATGAAGCCAGGAGAAATCGAAGTGATCGCAAATTCGATCATGGATGACGAGCAAAGACTCCAATTCAAGGCATCACCCGAGATGAATATGGCTATCTCAAGGCCAGGACTCGGCCGGTTTAGGGTAAACATCTTCCGTCAGCGCAACCAAGTTTCTATGGTCATTCGACGTCTTGGGACGGACCTGCCGAATTATAAGGAACTTGGCCTACCACCGGTTTTGATGCAGTTGATCTCTCAGAAGCGAGGCCTGATATTATTCGTTGGCGGAACCGGTTCTGGCAAATCAACCTCCCTTGCAGCCCTAATCGACTACCGCAACGAAAATACCCAAGGCCATATTATTACCATCGAAGACCCAGTTGAGTTCACCCACAAGCATAAAGGTTGCATCGTGAATCAGCGGGAAGTCGGAACCGACACAGACTCCTTTGAAGATGCGTTGGCTAATACGTTACGTCAAGCGCCTGACGTGATCTTGATTGGCGAGATACGCCATCGTGAAACGATGGAGCACGCACTGGCTTTTGCTGAGACAGGTCATCTTTGCCTGTCGACCCTACATGCCAATAGCGCCAACCAAGCTATGGACCGAATCATTAACTTTTTCCCAGAAGAACGGCATCCACAACTGCTCCAGGACTTGTCACTTAACATGCGCGGTATTGTGTCGCAAAGGCTCATTCCGACCGTCGACGGCAAACGGGCTGCCGCCATCGAAATCCTTGTTGGAACGCCAAGAGCTGCCGATCTGATTGCAAAAGGCGCTGTTTCTGATCTGAAAGAGCTGATGGAGAAATCTGAAGAGCAAGGGATGCAGACCTTTGACCGAGCGCTGTTTAAACTCTACAAGGCCGGTAGAATTTCAGAAGAAGAAGCCCTAAAGAATGCTGATTCAAGAAACAATCTCAGACTTAAAATCACCTTAGATGACAACCCAGTCGCCAAGCAGCATGCCGATACTGATGGTGATGGAATCATCTCGGACGAAGAAGCGGAAGCGTTAAATGCGGATACTAATGGGGACGGCGAAATTTCGGAGGACGAAGCGAGAGCGATTGTTGCCGCAACCGAATCCACCCCGCAAGCGACACCAACCCCGGAAGCAGCTGAAAGCGAGACAGCCTCTGCCCCGGCCGCACCTAAAGACGTCGACAATAGCGCACAATTTTCGTTGGTTGACTTAGACGATAAACGCTAAGCGACGGGCTTAAGGTATTCTTTTAGCGCTTCGTAAAAATTTGAAACAACCGGCAGTGAATAAGTAGACTTTCTTGCAACGAACCGCACCGGTCGATTGAGACCGTCACCACTAAGATCGATTAATAATTTATCTGAAACCCCAAGCGTCCGAGCAACACCAATGGGCACTAATGCATGACCAAAACCCGCTATCGCGAGTTGCGCGACGCTAAAGAAGGACTCCAAAGCTACCTCGCGAACGATGCCCAACTTAGCAACCGCCAAACCAAAGGACCGCCAAGCGCCCGAATGATCTTCGATACTAATCACAGACAGCGTTTCACCCCGCGTCCATTGCAGCGCCTTTAGTCCTGAAGGAATGATCACCATAGGCTCTTGCATTAGGATTTCAGATTGTAAGTCGGTATCAATTGAGTCCAAGCCAGTACAAATACCCAGCATATATTCCCCAGAACGAATACGATCTAGCACCACGGACGTTCGATGCGCATGAAAGGTAAACTGCACTTCTGGCATTTCTCGCTTAATGTCATAAAAGACCTGAGCACCCCAGGAGGATAAAATAGCATCGGAAACACCAATCAACAGCTCTCCTCGAGAGGCCGCACTATCTTCCAGAAATAGATCTCGAAGTTCGGACAAAACTGGCGAAATTTTATCGACAAGCTTTTGACCGTGTCGCGTTAATTCAACCCGTCGGCCTTTCTTTTGGATCAACTTCCGATCGTAGTATTTTTCAAGCGCCGCAATGCGCTTACTGACCGCGGATTGAGAAATTCGAAGCTCGGTGCTTGCCTCAATCATGGTTCCGGATCGAGACAATGCCAACAGCGTTTCTAGGTTTTCAACCATCTTATGAAACCTCTTAAGAATCGGTTAAACATTGTCTTTAAAACACGTCAGCTAGGACGCCGTCATCGTTTCTGAGACCAAGGGCTCTATCACGAACAATAAATCCCCCTCGTTAACCTGCTGACCATTGCTTACATTGATCCGATTGATTCTGTAACGATGCCCATCGGGATACAGCGCCCCACTCGCACCGGCGCAGGAAGTTAGTCTAAACGGCGCGAACATTTTCATCGCCTCGAGCACACAAAGCACTTCATCAACCTCTACCTCACTACCGACATTTACGTACTCAGGCTCTGAAGGCGACGGCGTTCGATAAAAGACGCCGGTAGATGGTGACAGAACGCGCAACTCCTGAGATCCCTCAATCCGCAAGGAATCCAAATCAACAACATCTCCGCGACTGCCGGATGCTTCATCGATTTCATCAATCAAAGCCTGCACGTCAATCCGGCTCAAGAATTTCGGCAAGTAGGTTGTATCGTAGTCCCCTTCCCGGAACGTCTCATCGTTCAAGATGCGCTTGACCAGACTGATATTCGTGCTGACGCCTTCAATCACCACGGTCTCGAGATAGCTTCGCATTCGATCGATGGCGTCAAGACGATTCTCGCCATGGACAATAATTTGAATAATCAGACTGTCGTAAAACGGCGACACAGTCTTACCCTCATCAACCATCGAGATGAGATCGATATCATCTCTCACCGGCAACCGGTACTTGGTAATTTTGCCCGGTGTTGGCATAAAGGTGACCTCTCCATCACCATCGATCACGCAGCGCTCGGCATTAACGCGGACTTCAAGCCCGTACCCGGTTTCACTCGCAGTCAGGTGCTCAACGCTCTCACCACTGGCAATTAAAAACTGCTGTTTAACAATATCAATCCCCGTGACGGCCTCGGTAACCGGATGCTCAACCTGTAGCCGCGTATTCATCTCCATAAAATAGATCGCATCGCTGGGTACGTCGTAGATAAATTCAACGGTGCCGGCACCAATATAGTCCACCGCATCCGCTATTTTTGCAGCGCAGGCCAGCACCTCAGCGCGAAGCTTCTCTGACAACAGCGTCGAGCCGGACTCCTCAAGTAGCTTCTGATTATTGCGCTGAACACTGCAATCCCGCAGACCGATAACACGGGTATGACCAAACTGATCTCGCAGGATCTGAGCTTCAATGTGACGCAAGGAGGTAACGCATTTCTCAATATAGATATCGCCATTACCAAAAGCGCTTTTGGCCTCTGCCGTCACTTGATGGAATTGTTGATGAAGCTGCTCCGGTCGCTCGACCTTAACAATGCCCTTGCCCCCGCCACCATGAACAGCTTTTAACAAGATCGGGTACCCTACCCGCTCAGACACCTCGAGTGCTCGTTCAGAGGAATCGATAATGCCGTGACTACCCGGCACAACTGGGACATTGATACTCATTGTCGTGCTGATCGCATTCGATTTATTGCCCATCGTCTCCATACTCATTACTTTGGGGCCAATAAAGTTGATGCCTTTCTGTCGCACCAGTGCTGCAAAATTTGGGGTTTCAGATAGAAAGCCAATCCCAGGATGCAACGCATCAACCTGTTGCGCTTCTGCAATATTCAAAATACTCAGCGCATTTAAGTAACTTTCATCGGAGGTATTGCCACCGATCGGGACAACCGTTCCCGCTGCACCGGCCGCGCGCACCATATCCGCAGGAACAGAATCCATGTCGGGGTCGCTCTGAACCAAAACAACCTCAAGCTCAGCTTCTAAGGCTTTTCTCACCAACTTGACCGCAGTACATCCCCTGGCGTGAATCAGCACTTTCTGCACCGGACGATGCGTAAACTCACCCGTCGGGGGCTCCTGCGCTAACGGCGCTTCACTGCCCAACCTGCCCGCAATGATCCGGTCAACGACTTGGGTAACGGTTTCTACGGGAACTGGTAGCGCAGGATCGACTTTGCGCAGATTCGAATCAAGATCATCCGAGAACGGATGCTTAACCAAGCCTTGCATCGCGCCGGGCGTTAGCGACAAATAATTACTTAATAGGCAGGTAAACGGTAGATTTCGCTCGACGACAGTCTGACCTGCGAAGGGCATACTCGCACCTGAAAAGTAGTAGGTTTGAACAAGGGGATGAGTGACAAAGCTTGCCTGCGCACCACCGGTACAATCACCATAACCAAACATCACAATCGGCAGGTCATTGTCTCGGACAAAACGTGTGATTCTGTCATTGATGACCGCCATCGTGAATAATGCTGCAGCACCTTCCTTGGTCTGCATACCGCCACTTGAAATAAAGCAGATAACAGGGAGTCGCTGCGTCGCGCAATCCACCAAAAGCTTACACACCCGGACACAATCTGAGTTATCAATACTGCCGGCTTGGAAGGCAACATTCGAAATCACAAATCCAGCTCGATGATGCCCCGCTTCTCCTTTGAAGGATCCAATACCGGTCACCAGACCATGGGGACGCACATTGGCTTTTAGTGCCGACTCGATCGACGGCCGAAAGGTTGGAAACGACACAGGATTCGCCGACATCAAGTGCCCGTTGGTTTCTTCAAAACCGTCGATAAACCGCGCAACAAGATGCTCAAAGGTCGTTTTCTTTGCTCGCTTTTCTTGAGTTAACAACTCATGAAACAGTAAGTCCCTATAAGCAATCGTCAATCGGTTCCAAAAATCTTTACGCCGACCAATTCGAACCGGCTCCAATCGCCCAGAAAAGGGCTTCCCGGATCGCTTTGACTCATGATACGCCGGCAAAATACGCTCAAAGATATGGCTGATCACAACGAACAAAGTGTCCGACTTATCTTTGTGAATGCCACGCATCCATTCTTCGACAGACTTCAAAAACTGACTGGCTTCACTGTATTGACCCAAACGTTCGGTCCAGCCAGCAAATTCTGATTGAATAGCCGCCGCATCGTAGCCTTTGAATAAGGGTAGGGTTGCAACTTGATCAACGGCTTTTGACAAAAGCTGAGCAATGGTGGCTTCTGTCAACGTTCTTGAATCCTGCGCCTCACGAGCAATCGAAACTAAATCGTTCAGCAGCACGTTGTAGGTAGCTGAAAATACGATCAAGTTTTTACACTCGCTCACAAAACCCGGTTCAATATCGGCATCCAACAGCAAATTCAATATGGTTAAATCCTGCTCGGAGGGTGTGGCGTCCCGCTCTTGCTGGCGCTTGATTTGCGACCAAAGCACATCTTCTAAAAGGCATCGATTCAGTGGGATCGCATTACTTGCACTCGGCGCTTGCTGAACCAGTGCTTGCGTTTGCAGTGATAGAGACGTGCCACTTAAGAGATCAGGGTCATAGAGGCTCGCGCCCTCGAGCAATAAATTCAATTCACCCGCGAGCGCCGATTTCAAATAATCGGTATTTTTTTGCTCGATAAAAGCTGCATCAAACAGTTTGCGACCTTCAAAACTAAACTTCGCTTTGAGCGCACTAACCATTGCTTCCTCAGAGGTCGACATCGCATGCAATAACGCTTTGACATCTCGAATATCAGACGTCGATAGCAAGAAACCATGACTCTCATGGTGCTCGAGATGCTCAACCAAAGCCAATAAGTTGGCCTCGGCACTGCCCTTCCAACGATTGAATAAGTGCAACCCAAGCTCTAAAGAAAGATCTGTCTTCGCGCGCTCAAAGTTCTTCTTCGGCTCACCAAAGATAAAGTTCTTGATCGCGCCCTGCTCATCGGACTGACGTAGCCGCTTGTTTTGAAAATCTTTCCAAGCTTTATTCAACTGCTCTTCATAGAGGATCAAATCAGGATCTTGCAACCAAGATAAAAACGCACTGCGGCGTTCTCGGTGAACCCTTTGGGCCAACTCACCTTCGGGAATATCGGCCTCCGCCAAACGACCGTACTGCGTTGTGGTGGTGGCTTTAATTCGCTTCCTGAGTCCCAGGTAACGCAAATAACGATACGCCACCCCAAACACATTCGGGTACTCGGTTGGCGACGTTCGCAACTTGAGGGTTGAACTGGCATTGACTGCCGACAAGTATTCTGACGGATTGAGATAACGGGTAATATTTCGGTGGTAGTGATCCAGAATTTCGGGGTGTTCTGCCACAAATTGCCGCGCCCCAGATTCAATCGACTCAATCCCGGTGACAATCACGTTCAAAAAATGGTGGATATTGCTTGTTTCCCCTGGATCAAAATCAACAATGCCATCGATATTGCCCTGCTGATAAAGCTCGTACGACGATACACCAACAAATTTCGCGCACTCTTGCCAGGACAAGTTGTAGCGCCGAACCAGGTTTGCGAGCGATCGAGGATGAATGGTATTAAACACGCCCGTCCGTAAGCACAGCAGCAAATTACTGGCCGCCAAGGGGATCGCACCACCAGAATAGCCCTGCCCAATAATGATCCCAAGGGTTGGGACATCCACATTGCACAGCTCTGCAATTAACCGTGAAATCGAGTGCGCTTGATTGTTCGCGTTAGCGACCTCATACGGATCTGCGCCGGGCGTATCCATAAGTGTCAGAATCGGCAGATTTCGAATCGCAAAACTGCTGGCTCTTTGCGCAGCAAGCTCATGATGCTCTGGGCCCCAAACGCCGGTGCCATGACTTCGCTCCTGCGCGATAACACCAATTTTTCGCGCGCCAGTACTAAATTCTAGGGTCAGCTCACAACTAAAAAAGGGGCCGACCGATTGCTCGTTGCTCACCGGCACATCCAAGCTAGAAATAACGGCTTTTGCGCCGGGTCGGGTCGACTCTTCGGTTGGGGCGACCGTCACTGCGATATATTCATCGACTTCCATGGCTTTCAGCCGCTCAACTTGGGCATCAATCTCGCGTTCAGTCAGCAAGCCCCTTACGACATGCGCCGGTTCTTTTCGTGGGAACAGGGAAAAATCTTCAGACAGTTGCTCTGCATTAAGATAGAGCTGATCTACTGAGCCGCCATTTTGAGTTGTCGTCACTGCTATTCCTTTTACCAATTATCACTCGATAGACCGATTTTAGGTCTACCACGAGCCCTGCTTTCTGCACTTGAACCATTATCTCATCGCAAGGGCACTCAACGTGTTTTCGGCCCTTTTAACCCCAGGCGGTCAACTTTTTACCGATTGAGTGCCTTACCGCTTTTACTATTTTGACCCCACCAACCTAACCCATTCCTCGCCGTTCTGGTCGTCATATCGGTTGCTTTGCGTCCCTTCAGGCATGGCGGCACTTGGCCAATGCAACTCTTTGCGCACATTTAGACGGCTGCACAACCGTTTAGTTCAATTGTCTTATTACACCGATCCCTGACCAAACCACTCGTCGTCAACTCAATCCATACTCTCTGACAAAATTTCGATGACGACCTATGGCTAAGCAAGTGTCTGAGTCGGGATCAGGCCAATTTTCTCCTGCCAAATCTTTGGGCCGGTTTGATGCACTGATATACCTTGGCTATCAACCGCTACCGTTACCGGCATATCTTCTACTTCAAACTCATGAATGGCCTCCATACCCAAGTCTTCAAAAGCCACAACACGAGATTTTCGGATGGCTTTTGAGACCAAATACGCAGCGCCACCGACGGCCATTAAATACACAGCCCCAAACCGCTGAATGGCGTCGATCGCAACCGGTCCACGTTCCGCCTTACCAACCATTCCTAAAAGCCCAGTTTCCCGCAACATCATCTCAGTAAATCCATCCATTCGAGTTGCGGTGGTTGGACCGGCTGGCCCAACAACCTCCTCGCGAACAGGGTCTACTGGACCGACGTAGTAAATGAACTTACCCGCTAAATCCACCCCTTCAGGCAATGACTCGCCAGCTTCAAACAGATCCCGAATACGCTTATGCGCCGCATCTCGACCGGTTAGCATTTTACCGGATAATAGTAACGTTTCTCCGGGTTGCCATCCTTGAACCTCCGCACGCGTCACTGTGTCCAAGTTGACTCGACGGGCACCTTTGGCAGCGTCCCAAGTGATTTGAGGCCAATCTTCGAGCGTCGGCGGATTCAGTTCAGCAGGCCCCTCACCCGTAAGCTTAAAATGAACATGGCGCGTTGCCGCACAATTTGGAATCATTGCAACCGGCAAGTTTGCAGCATGGGTTGGGTAATCCATGATTTTGACGTCTAGCACCGTGGTTAAACCGCCTAAACCTTGCGCGCCGATCCCGAGGCCATTTACTTTCTCAAAAATTTCCAAGCGAAGCGCTTCAATTCGAGAACGTGGGCCCCTCTGCTGCAATTCGTGAATGTCGATTTCATCCATCAACGAGCGTTTCGCAAGCAGGGTCGCTTTCTCGGCCGTGCCGCCAATACCAATTCCTAACATGCCAGGCGGGCACCAACCGGCACCCATCGTCGGGACCGTTTTTAACACCCAATCTGTAATGCTGTCGGCAGGATTCAGCATCGCAAGTTTTGATTTCGCCTCCGAGCCGCCGCCTTTAGCCGCAACATGAATACTCACCTCATTACCCGGCACCAGATCAACATGAATGACCGCGGGCGTGTTGTCTTTTGTGTTCAAACGCGCGCCCGCCGGGTCACTCAAAACAGAGGCCCGGAGCACATTGTCAGGCAAAGCATAAGCACGCCTGACGCCCTCGTTGATGAGGTCATCCAGACTCTGCTCAGTATCAAACTGAACCTTCATACCAACGCTTACAAACACGTTAACGATACCGGTATCTTGGCAGATCGGCCGATGACCCTCTGCACACATCCTTGAATTAATGAGTATCTGAGCCATCGCATCCTTGGCCGCGGGCGACTCTTCGCGTTCATAAGCACCATGCACGGCCTGAATAAAATCGACCGGATGGTAGTAAGAAATATACTGCAGTGCATCCTGAATGCTCTGAATCAAATCATCTTCTTTAATCAGCGTGATTGACGCCATCTGCTACTCCCCGTTCAATCAACCCTTTAGCCATACATCAAGCGCGTTAGCGACTCTGCAACGCAAACAGGCTTATCCGAGCCTTCTAGCTCAATCGTGACCTCACGCTTTAACTGAATAGTATTTGGCGTTTTTAACTCGGCTAAGACCAAGCGATGGCGTGCGCGCACTTTGGAATTAACCGGCACAGGCGCAGGGAATCGGACTTTATCAAGCCCGTAATTAACGCCCATGAAGACACCGGCTAGTGCCTCGGGTTTCGGAATGGGTACCGACCCACCAAGGTGCACAATCAAACTCAGCGTTAAGAACCCGTGCGCAATAGTTACCTTGTAGGGTGATAACTCCGCCGATTTTTCTGGATCAATATGGATAAACTGATGGTCCATTGTCGCATCCGCGAACAAATTGATTCGTGCCTGGTCAACCTCCAACCAGTCGCCAACGCCCTCTTCAAGCCCTTCAATAGACTTAAAAATTGCCAGAGCGGCTTCAGCTTTATCCGACATGACTTACTCTCCTTGAGTGACTAAAACTGCTCGTAATACTACCACAATCTTTGTTTGAGACAGGTGCAGGCTGGCCTTGATTGCGAGCTTGGTTTATCCTCTCTGAGCGCTGAGGCCTTTCACACACTTGTCAATGCAAGCCGGCCTTAAATCAGGACCCTTTAACAATCAGGAATTTTCTATGAGCCAGGACGTTTTCATTGCCGCGGGCGCCAGAACCCCCATGGGCGGGTTACAGGGCGACCTATCCAGTTTAACCGCCGTTGAACTCGGCGAAGTAGCCATCCGAGCCGCGCTTACCCGGGCAAACCTTGAAGGCGCAGCCGTTGATGAAGTCATCATGGGTTGCGTGTTACCCAGCGGTCTTCGACAGGGCCCCGCGCGACAAGCCGCGATCGATGCCGGCATCCCGGTCAGCGTTGGCGCAACCACAATTAACAAACTCTGCGGCTCGGGCATGAAAGCCGCGATGCTCGCGTTTGATCAAATCAAAGCCGGTACCAATAACATTATGGTTGCTGGCGGAATGGAGAGCATGAGTAACGCGCCCTACTTGCTGCCGAAGGTTCGCACGGGCCTGCGGATGGGCCATGGCGAACTGCAAGACGCGATGTTTACCGATGGCCTTGAAGATGCCAAAACAGGCCGCCTCATGGGCGCCTTTGCCCAAGACGTTGCCGATCAGTTTCAAGTTACCCGCGATGATATGGACGATTACGCGATCAACAGCCTAAAAAAAGCCCTTGTCGCGATCGAAACCGAAGCCTTGACCGACGAAATTACGCCGGTTGAGATATCCACTCGGGCCGGCAAGGTCGTTATTAGCATCGACGAGCAACCTGGCAAAGCCAATCTTGACAAAATCAAAACTCTAAAACCTGCCTTTAAAGCAGATGGGACAGTGACCGCCGCAAATTCCAGCTCGATTTCAGATGGCGCATCGGCCTTAGTTTTAGCCAGTTCAGATGCGGTGACGTCCAATGGCTTGAAGCCCTTGGCCAAAATCCTGGGTCATTCAACGCACTCCAGGCATCCATCAGAGTTCACCCTAGCCCCGATTGATGCTATCCAAAAACTGCTCACCAAAGTGGGCTGGACCCTAGCAGATGTTGACCTTTTCGAAATCAACGAGGCCTTTGCAATGGTTACGATGCTGGCCATTCGGGAGGTCGGTATCGATGCAGACAAGGTTAATGTTTATGGTGGTGCTTGCGCGCAAGGTCACCCGATAGGCTCTACTGGCTCCCGTCTGATTGTGACACTGGTGCACGCCCTAAAGCGGCAAGGCCTAACGCGTGGCATTGCAGCCCTTTGTATTGGCGGCGGAGAAGCCACCGCCATTGCCATAGAGTTGGTCTAACCTCAGCACGATCATCGACTGAAACACAAGGGTGACTGGATTATCATGATCGCTAAGGTTTACAATTTGATCCTCTGCTGTAAGGACCTCAACTTTGACTAGACTGCCTGTAATCGTCGGTTTTGGCGGCATCAACCCGGCAGGACGCAGCTCTGGACACCATGGCTACCGCCGCTTGGTTTATGACCGGCTCGCAAGCGACAAACAACAGTCCACCTTAAAAGCATTGGCCGCACTCATGCACTGTGGCGTTGACGAGCAAGCCATCCTCGCCAACACCCTCGTTCGAAAGATTAATAACAATCTATTCGACCCCGATCATTACCGCGCCAACAAACAAGCGATGATGACGGGACTACAGAACGACCCTTTAAGCTTTGCGCTCAAAAAAAATCAACTACCCGAACAGCTTCCTCCGACTTGGACGGTCACAGAGCTGGACAATCAACATGTCCAGATTACAACGACTGAACCACTGAGCGTATTATTTCCGGATGGCCGGGCCTCAAAGGTGAATTCGGCAGGCCAACTACCAACCGGTTTTGATCCCGAAGCACTCTACCAATCAAGAAGTCATCCTCGAGGCTTGCAACTGACGGTCTTCGGGGCGTCTGACGCCGTGCAATCGCTCGGCATTCCTTGGCAAGCTATTCAAGACAAAGTGCCTGGTGATCAGATCGCGGTTTACGCCAGCAGTGCAATGGGTCAACTCGATTTTAACGGCTCGGGCGGAATGCTGCAGTCTGCGCTCTTGGGTAAACGCGTCAGCGCAAAGAACTGCCCCTTAGGGCTCGCCGAGATGACCGCAGACTTCGTGAATGCCTATATTTTAGGCAGCGTTGGCGCAACTGGTGCAAATGTCGGGGCCTGCGCCACCTTTTTATACAACCTGCGGCAAGGCATCACCGATATTCGGGCCGGTAATTGTCGTGTGGCAGTCATCGGATCGAGCGAAGCACCCATCACACCGGAGGTCATCGAAGGTTATCGAACCATGGGTGCGTTAGCAGAGGACGACGCGTTACTGAAATTAGACGGTCAAAGCCAAGGACGCCCTGATCACGCCCGGGCTTGCCGACCGTTTGCTGAAAATTGCGGCTTCACCCTCGCCGAAGCGTCGCAGTTCGTCATCTTGTTCGATGACGAACTGGCTTTAGAAATGGGCGCCAATATCTATGGCTCTGTGGCTGATGTCTTTGTAAATGCGGACGGTTTCAAAAAATCAATTCCTGGGCCCGGTATCGGGAATTACCTTACCGTCGGCAAAGCAATGGGCGTCGTGCGGGCTATTATTGGCGACAAGGCTTTAGCGAACAACACCTACATGCAGGCGCACGGCACCGGCACGCCGCAAAACAGGGTGACGGAGTCACACATCTTCAATGCTTTGGCGAAAAATTTTGGTATCAGCAAATGGCCTGTCACAGCAATTAAAGCCTTTCTTGGGCATTCATTAGCCTGCGCCTCCGGTGATCAGATTACAGCGTCCTTGGGCGTTTGGCACGACGGTATAATCCCTGGCATTAAAACAACCAGTGCAATTGCTGAGGATGTGCATCAGTCTCAGCTCGAATTCCTCCTCGATCACCGCGAGATAAACCCGAGTGATATGCAGGCCACTTTTATTAATTCGAAAGGTTTCGGCGGCAACAATGCAACTGCCGCAATTCTGTCACCTTTTGTGACAGAGACGATGCTCACCAAACGGCACGGCCTGGCCGCAATGCAGGCTTTTAAAAAACGACAAGAATCCGTTGCCGAAGCAACAAAGGTCTATGATGAGGCTTGCAGCAACGGCGCTACCCAGCCGATCTATCGGTTTGGTGAAGCGGTTGTCGAGGGCAGCGCCTTAACGATGACCCCAGAGATGATTTCAATTCCAGGTCAAGCACACCCCATCTCGTTGACGCCTAAAAATCCCTACGAGGATATGGTCTAGGCGATTTCCCGAGTCGCTCTGAATTCAATGTCCGGCCAGCGCTCCTGCATCACGGTGAGGTTAACTCTTGAGGGTGCCAAATACGTGAGATGGCCACCGCCATCCAAAGCCAGGTTGCCCTCAGCCTTTCGTTTAAACTCTTCCAACTGTTTTATATCGTTGCAGACGACCCAACGCGCGGTGTTGACACCGACCGAATCGTAACCGCACTCAACTTTGTACTCATCTTTGAGTCGATAGGCCACCACATCAAATTGAAGGATTCCAACCGCCCCAAGTATTAGGTCATTGTTAGCAAGGGGCATAAATACCTGCGTTGCGCCCTCTTCTGATAATTGCGTCAATCCTTGGCGCAGCTGTTTACTTTTCAGGGGATCCTTTAATCGAACCCGACGAAACAACTCCGGCGCAAAGTGCGGGACACCAATAAAACGGTCTTTTCGTCCGCCGCTAAAAGTATCACCGATTTGAATCGTGCCATGGTTGTGTAACCCAATGATGTCTCCGGCATACGCGGTTCCGATGGCCGCCCGTTCACCAGCTAAGAAGGTGACCGCATCCGTTACCTTGATCGCTTTTCCGAGCCGAACGTGATGCATCCGCATGCCTTGCTCGTAGGTACCCGAGCAGACCCTCAAAAAAGCAATCCGATCTCGATGCTTGGGATCCATATTCGCTTGAATTTTAAAGACAAAACCAGAAAATTCAGGATCATTCGGATCAACTGCTGCCCCGGTTGTCGTTCTGGGTAGCGGTGACGGCGACATAGAGACAAAGCCGTCGAGCATCTCCATAACCCCAAAATTACGCAGCGCTGTTCCGAAATAGACGGGTGACAGTTGCCCTGCCAAGTAAAGCTCCTGATCGAATTCATGAGACGCGCCGCGAACCAATTCGATCTCAGCCTCAAAAGCCGCCCAGTCATCACCTAAAAAGGCTCGTACAGCCTCGCTTTGCAAGCCCATGATTTTTTCTGGCGACTCAAGCGGTGCTTTGACCTCACCCCGATAGGGATAAATGCAATCCTCGTAAAGATGGTAGACGCCCTTGAACCGCTGCCCCATTCCAATGGGCCAAGTCATTGGCGCGCATCCAATATTGAGCACGGACTCAACTTCATCCAGCACATCGATCGGGTCGCGGGTTTCCCGATCGAGTTTATTGATAAACGTCAGAATCGGCGTGTCTCGAAGTCGGCAGACTTCCATCAGCTTCACCGTTCGCTCCTCAACCCCTTTAGCGCCATCGATAACCATAAGTACGGAGTCGACCGCTGTTAACGTGCGATAGGTATCTTCCGAAAAATCCTCATGCCCAGGCGTATCAAGCAGATTCACCACGCAATCTCGGTACGGGAACTGCATTACCGACGTGGTGACCGATATCCCACGTTCTTTTTCCATGGCCATCCAATCAGAGGTCGCATAACGATCTGATTTTTTAGACTTAACCGTGCCCGCCATAGCAATGGCTTTACCCAAGAGCAATAGCTTTTCAGTTATCGTGGTCTTGCCAGCATCTGGATGAGAAATGATGGCGAAGGTACGGCGTCGATCGACTTCGGTTTTGGCCATGAGGCCCCCTTTAAATCTGGCCCGCAGTATAGCGCGACTCGAGCTTGAGGTGGCTAAAACAGTTCCTTCGCCATAACAATCGCATCCTCGCGCCCCACCTCGATCGGATAATAATTTCGGCGACGGCCAATTTCATTGAACCCCGTAGTGTCGTACAGTGCGATGGCCGCAGCATTTGAAGCTCGAACCTCTAAAAAAACACTGCTCACTTTGCGTTCGGCTGCTTCGGCCAGCAGCTGATTGAGCAATTTCCGGCCGAGGCCCGCGCCTTGCTGTTCCGGGTGGACACAAAGGTTGAGCACATGGGCTTCGCCTGCCCCAGTACTTAGGATGCCATGCCCGACTGCGCGTTGATCTACCAAAACAAGACAACAGTAGTCGGTGCCGTTTAAGCTCGTTCTAAAGTTACCTTGGGTCCAAGGGTGAGAATAAGCGGCATGCTCGTTATTTAACACATACGGCAGATCGATGTGTTTCATCACTCGAAACCCAGCATTGTCAGATCGCATCACAACCGTCGCGCACGCAAACGCTGCCAAAGCTGGGCTTTGTGCTCTACGGTTGTTGCGGGCGCCAAAAGGTCCGGCACTTGCAGGATCAAGGTGCCGCTCTGAGTTCTCACCTGCTCGATCAACGCCATCAATTCAGGGCTCTGGTCTGCGAGCACCAGGATGGTCGTTGGCAGATCAGCGACCCACGTCGCCGCCTTAGCGGCATCAACAACTTGCTCACCGCTCGTTGAAAACAGTTGCGACTGCAGTAAGGGTTTCGTGGCCAAACCGTTGATCGCCAGTCCAATATCATCTGAGAGTTGATTCAACTGTGAAGTCAAATTAGCGTCTAGTCGTGCCTTGCTAAGCTGCAACGTCGCAACGGTTCTGTAATTTCGAATCAAGACCTGCCAATCGATTCGCGTCTCTGCCGGACCCGTTGCCATTGCGGGCGGGTCAATTGGCGGCTGTGGATTGACCAAATGGGACGAATGGGTCTCAGATTCAACGGTTGGCCGCGCAACACCGCGAAGGCGCCAGCGCTCAATGCCGATTTCCGTTAACACTTGCTCGCGCCCACTCACCGAAAAATTGTCCTTGCCTTATGAATTAGCCGCCCGTAACGCACCGCCCTACAGCACAGCCCTACCGCAATATTCGTCGATTACGATTTAAAAATACCACCGAAGGCTCACATAGAGCGATCGAGGGAAAATACCGTACTCGGATCCTGGCATTAAACCTAAGTCGCTTGCCCCAACGACCGCGTCACCAAGAAAATGGTAATAACCGAAATCGATATACGTATTGTCACTGGCATTATAACTCGTTGCCAACGATAAAAACGCTGAGTGATCACTCAAGTTCATTAAAGCTTGTCCGGAAACACTGAGCAGCGGATTCACCTGGGCTTGAAGTCCAGCTGCAAGATAATGGCGTCCCAACAAATACACACCACCTTGATCATAAGCCGCACTCCCCTGAGCCGCCAGATAACCTTCAGGCTCCTTCGCGCCTGGTCCGTTATAGTGGTATTCAAACATGACCAACGAAAATGCGTTCAGTGCGAAATCGACACCAACGGACGCCCGAAGATAGTCTGCAGAGCCTTGGGTCGCCGCAACTTCAGCCCAATAGCCGCTCGATCCCAGCGATCCTTCTACCCCAACGCCCATGAGCAATTGATCTGCGTAGTCAATCAGCGTGACCTGATAGTCCTGACCTTTAACATTGGTTCGCGCCTGCATAAATGCAGCGGAGGTCTGCGACTGTGCGGAAGACCCCATCACAAAGCCAATGTCAATTTCACTCAAATCACCAATCGATGCCTGATACCGAACAGCATCCACGCCGCGTCGGTACTCTTGATCAAGCGTTTTTACATCAAAGGGCAGAAACACGTCACTCGGGCTGACGAACCTTGAATTGCCAAACGCAATGGATTGACGACCGAGGGTTAGATCGCCCTGCTCGAGTCGAACTTGAACGTTAAAGCGATCGAGATTTTGCAGCGTCAGCGATTTCTCCGCGCCGTTGCCGAGCGTCGACTTTAAATCATCAAACCGATATGTTGGGTCTCGCCTTGACGCATCGCGCAGCGCGCCAAGTGATTCCGTGCTTAAAACCGGCGTTAATTGAAGATGGGCCTCAAAATTCACTCTTTGCGTGAGGTTTTGATCCCACATTAATCGCAATGGCATCTGGAGGCTTGATTGCTCGGGTGCTGCAAACAACCCGTTGTCAATCGGCTCCTGCGTAATTACAAAAGCTTTGAGCGACCCTGAAAAATCGGTCCGTACGGGCGCTGATAACAACACCAGGATGATCAACAACCAGCACGCTGCCATCAGCGCGATTCATCTTGCTCTATGATGCCATCCTTTATGTGCACCAATCGCTGCGCACGCGCCATAATCATCTGATCATGAGTCGAAAACAAAAAGGTCAGTCCTTGCTCAGCATTGAGCTTACGCATCAAATCAAGCAGTTCCGCACCCGTCTTTGAATCCAGATTTGCGGTGGGCTCGTCCGCTAAAATAATGTCGGGCTTGGATGCCATCGCTCGAGCAACCGCGACACGTTGTTGCTGACCACCAGAAAGCTCTGCCGGGCGCCGATGGCCCAAACCCTTCAGTCCAACAAGGCCAAGCATCTCTAAAACCCGTGCCTGCCGATTCAGTTTTGGTACGCCCTGTAGCAACATGATGTACTCAATATTTTCATGAGCGGATAAAACAGGGATCAAATTATACGCCTGAAAAATAAACCCAATATGATCTCGACGAAAATCTGAAATTGCATTGCCTGTCATCGCAGCGATATCCTGCCCTTGGAGCAGAACCCGACCTTCATCGGGTTGATCGAGACCACCGATTAGATTCAAGAGCGTTGATTTACCCGAACCGGACGGCCCAATGATCGCAGTAAACTCGCCTTGCTCGATCGAGACACTAATGCCGTTGACCGCGGCCACAAGCGTTACGCCAGTGCCATAACAGCGCCTTAGATTTTGAGTTTCAATTACGATCGACATAGCACCTCCTACAAGGCTTTTTGTAAGGACCGTGCAGGCGCGATCCGAGCGGCAAAAAGCGCAGGATAGATCGCGGCAACGACGGTTAACAAAATGACATACAGCGGGAATTGAACAAATTGATACCATAACAGCTCCGGGTGGAGCCGCCCCGGCAAAACGACACCCGAAAATTCCATGGTACCCCCCAAAGGCAGTCCATTGGCCGCAAAATAGGTCATAAGGCAAAAGGCAATCGGCAAGCCAATACCGCAACTCATCACGGCAAGCGCCAGCGCCTCGAGCACAATCAACCCACCAATAAAGGCGGGCCGGGTGCCAATGGCCTTGGCGACTGCCAACTCATAAAGCCGCTCATAAATGGACATAAAAATAGAATTAATCACACCAAGGGACGCAAACAGAAACAGCACGACACCGATAATCAGTGTCGCGTAATTGGTCATCTCAAGCATTGCGCCAACACCTGGTTGTAATGCTAGCCAGCCCTTGAACTCGATGCCGTCATCCTTAATCTTTCGGGCGAGGGCAAGGTCTGATCGATTGGCGTCCTTAAAATCTTTAAACCGCAGAGCGATCTGATGCAAGCCGTCTCCCAGATGAAACAACGCTTGCGCCGCTTCAATCGGAATAAATACCATAGATTCATCCAATTCCTTCGGACCAAACTCAACGATTCCCGATATCCTAAAAAGCCCCTGAACCAATTCATTGTTATCAACAGCTGAGGCCGTCAATACAACCCTATCGCCAATGCCAATCTCGAGCTTTTCGGCCATAAGCCGACCCATCAAGAGCGCTCTTGGGCTGTTAGAAAGATAGTCCCCTTCAATGACTGCTTGTCGAAGCCGACTCATAGCGAGCTCTTTTTCAGGATCGACACCATAAACCAACCCGCCCAAAGTGTTGTAGCTCGAGCCAATGACAGCTGGGACAACCACTCTTGGCGCGTAAGCTAAAAGCGTTTCGTCTTCATCTAATACCGTGAGAATCGATTCCGGGGACGCAAGGTATAAAGTCGCATCAAACCGATCCCGAAACCCTGATTTATAGATTTGCGCCTCGCCCTCTAGGGTCTGCGTAATGCCGCCGACCATAACCCCCAGCATCCCTAAAATCAGCCCATCCATCAGGATCATGACGACCAAGGAACTGGTGATCAAAAGGCAGGTCAGAAAGGTCCGCCGACCATTGCGAAAAAGGTTACGAACGGCAAGTTGAATCAGCAGCATATCAGTGCTCACCCATCGCATCTTTCGGGTTAATTCGAGCCGCGCGCAATCCCGGAAAAATGCTGACAAAAAAAGCCGTGCCCAGCACCACCGCCCAGGGCATCAGAAAAACAAATAAAGAGGTCTCGCCTTTTAGATGCTCGAAGGCAACGCCTCCCATATCGACTGCTTCTGGCAAACGCCACCCGACTTCTGTAAACCAAACAATCAGGGGCGACACCAACACAAAACCGATGAGACAGCTCAAAAAAGCCAAAGAGAAGGTCTCCAGCGCAATCAGCCAGACCAAACGATCCGGACGGATTCCAATAGCACGCAAAACGCCGAACTCCCGAGTTCGCTCAAACACCGACATCAAGACCGTATTGAGCACCCCGATAAACACTAAAAACACGATCAGCACCATCATGTATTGGTTTGAACGTCGATCGGTTTGCATGGTTTCATAGAATGTCGCCTCGATCACCTGCCACGGCGCCACCTCCAAGTTCGGCAGCAAGGCCTGAAGCGAACGGGAAAGCGCCTGGTTATCCACACCATCATTTACTAATAGGGCATATTGATGTGCGCCTTCGGTTAAAGCGAGGTAGATGCGAGCCGCTTGAATTGGGAGGTAAACGCTCATCCGATCATGAGATGAATCGCTACCGACCACAGCACTGACTTTAAAAATATCATTGGCGATAGACCCATCGGCAGCTTGCCCCACCAGAACCAATTCATCTCCGATTTCCAAATTCAGCGCGCGGGCTAAGCTCAACCCGATCATCGCCTCATAGTAGCCTTCTGAATCAGTGTCTGAGGTGAAATACATTCCGGCCGAAACTTTGTCGCGTAGACGTGTGACGGTTGGCTCTGCCAAAACATCAACCCCAATAATTGGGGCAGGTACGGATTTATCGGTCGCGTAGGCGAGCCCGGCTGAAAATAATCTCGGCGCATAACTGCGCACGTCTTCCTGCTCACTCAAAAACAGCTCAAGCGCCTTTGTGTCTTCAATAACGCGATGCGATTTGGGTGTCGCACGATAATCCAATCGATGAATTTGAATATGCCCGACTCGATCCCCTGTAAAAATGTCAACAATGTTGCCCCAGCTACCCTCCAACAACGACATCGAAAAAACAAACAGCATGTAGCCGCCGCCCATAGACAAACCGGTGAGTAGGCTCCGTCTGCGTTGCCGAAATAAATTCCGAAAGGCCATTTTTAGCAACATCGTTAAAACCTTCGCTTCAATGCGCGAAGCGTGAAAGTCTCAGCCGTGATCGACGGATCATTTATCGTGAGATCTTCGTATACGATCACTGTTTCAAATCCTTTCTTGTTCAAGGGCGTCATCACGAGTTTTGCAGGCAACGTTAAATTGCCAAAGCGTCTGGGTTCGGAAAAAGTCAATTGTCTTATGGCGACGCCCTTATCATCAAAAAAGGTTTGACCCAGTGGGATCAAGGGGGACTTTAAAACCGTGTAAACAATACGTCCCCAAACGGTCACCGTCTCCTCTTTGGGCACCAAAGTCACCTCATAGGTATCCGCTAAACTGACAAGACTTAGGGTGTAGGCCTCGCTGAGGGTGGTTTGTTTAACCAAATCATCGTTGGTGAAGTCACTACCCATCCAAGAATTCATCATCATGGAAGGTGGCACCTTGATTACGCGATTTATCTTTGGAAGATAATTCCACATCTCATTTTCTCGCTTCAAGGTCGCGACCCCTTGATCTTTTTTGGGCGCTAAGATTCGAAAATAAGAATATGCTTGCCCTTGGCTCGCCCCCACCAACGTAAGCTTGCGCTGATAGTCTGGCGTTTTGATCGCCATTGAGAGCGTAAACGCGCTGGACTCCTGTCGATAAAGCGCTTCCATTTCGTTGATAAGTTGTTCTGGGCTTTGAATCTCGGCTTTCTGAGCACTTGCCTCAGCTGCCAACGCGTTCGTCCCGCCCAAAAAAGAAAACAACGCACCTTGAATCAATCGTAAAACGATTGTTTTACAACGAATCGTACGTTTAGGGCACACGCTAAGGTTTTGGCCCAAATCGGTATTATTGCTTGCTCTTATTGAATCTTTAAAGTTTTGCACCGCTAGACTCCTTTGATGAATTCAAGGGTGAGCCACCATTTGAGTTGCTTTGCCATCAGTGCTAGCACAAAACCGGCCAGCTGGTGTGAGCCCGGTCAGCACATAATCAATCATGACCGACCGCTCTTCGCGCCCCGTCTTTCTGAGCGAATCAGGCAACAACATATAACCTACCAACAAATCATAAAGAATGCTCGTCAACTGACGGAGCCGCGATGCCGCAACTTCTGGGGCTAACGTGGCTCTGACCAACCCCTCTAGCAGCAGGATTTCGGTTTGAAGGTAATCGCGCATGGCACCCTTTTGGGTATCGGCTTCCAGCAATGCAAATTGCAGATCGCCATCCTTTGCGCGCAGTTTGGCGAGGAGCGGCGAGGCATCGTTATGTTTAATGCCCAAATCAAGAAACTGCCGCAATCGTTCAATAGGGGCGTCCTGACTCGCAAAGACAGGCAACAATTGCTCGAAATAAGCCTCTGACTCAAATGCCAACACCTGAATCAACAACTCAGCTTTACTGGGGAAATATAGATAAATCAACCCTTTGCTTACGTTTGAGGCGGTCGCAATTTCTTGAATACTCGCCTTTCGATACCCGTTCCTTAGAAACTGCTGGTTAGCAGCGCTTAGAATTCTGCGCCGCTTTTGGCGCCGCTTCACGCTCTCATCCGGCCATAGCAATTGCTTAATGCTGGTCAAAACGTCAATAAGGGGTTGATCTACCATAAATGACCAATTTATCAATAGCGGTCATTAAGTCAATAAAATTTGCCGACACCAAACGCCCCTATCGCCCAGTTGCACGCACGCTCACCGTCGCTTAAGGTCAAGAGCGCTTAGGGTCTAAAAAGGTGACTATGTCCAATCTAAATCAAGCACTCTCTGAACGCCCAGACATTCAAATCGCCCTGTCCAACTATTTTTTATTTTTGGCCAAGCCAGGTTATTGGTGGCACGGCGCGCAAAAGGTCGCCATCGCGGCGGCGGCTCGAGCCGCGAGCTCCTGCTCACTCTGCGCCGAGAAAAAATCGGCTTTATCGCGCAGTCAAATTAAAGCCCTGCATCCTGAAAACGATCAGCTGAGCCCGCTCACCGTCGACATGATTCATCAAATCATCACCGATCAAGGCCGCATAACAGAAAGCCAAGTCCAAGCACTTGAGCAAAGCGGCGTTTCCAGGCTTGCCTATGCCGAACTCGTTGGTATTGTGGTTTGCCTGTTTAGTATCGATGAATTTTGTCGGGCACTCAGCCAGCCCTTGCTCGAGCTACCCCAACCTCAACCCGGTCTTGCATCGCAACGATCGCCTGAGAATCTCGAAACCAAGACGGGCTTCGTTCCAATGATCACGCGAGAGGGCCTGACAGAAGCCGTCCAAGATCTGTGGCCCGAAGGATTCGGAGCGAATGTCATCAGGGCGCTGTCAGCCGCCCCAGATCTCGTCCGCCAGTGGAAACAATTAGCAGCAGTGTTTTATTTACCACTTGAAGAGATGAGAAATTTGACGCAATCGGCCTCCCGCCAGCTCAATCGGATGCAAATGGAACTCATTGCGGGCCGAGTGTCCGCAATCAACCGCTGTTTTTACTGAACCAACTCCCACGCTTCGATGCTCCGTGTGAGCGCGAACCTTGCCGGTGACACGGTCGATCTGACCGCCCTTACCGGCGCTTCTGATGCTAAGGATGCGGGCGTCAAACATGGCGCTTTGCTGCTCGCTTTCGCCGAGGCCGTCATGAGCCGAGATTCATCTATCCTTACAATGGCTCGTGATGCTTTGGAGCAAGCTAGCAGCGCCGGCATTGTGATTGAGGCGGCAGGTGTCGCCGCGAATTTTCAGCGCATGGTGCGAATAGCCGATGCAACCGGGATTCCGGTTGATGATATGACCTCAGAACTCGGCAGCGCCATCAGGGAAGAACTTGGGCTTTATGGCTTTGAAGGCGCTGCCAATTCAATCCCAAGGCCTTGAAAGGAGCGTTCTTTGACCACCGCTTCATGAGGTCTATGAGCCCCAGATCAGCACTGGATTGTTTTGGCACATAAAAGCTAAGTCACAGTTATCGGGCCTGGGCGCTTGGCAGCCAGAAAACAAAAGCTGCCGAAAAAAGCGGCAATTGCCAGCACCATCAACCCGACTTGATAATTACCGTAATGATCCGCAAACAATCCGGCAACGATCGGTCCAAGCGACATTCCCAGCATCACGATCAAAGATGAGAAACCCATAATGGTGCCGAAGGAGGCCGCACCAAAGTAATCTGCTCGAAGGGCCACCATCAGTGGCCCACGAACCCCCCAAGCCAGCCCATGCAGAACTGCAAAAATAACAACCTCCAATGAACTGCTCGCATAGGCCAAGATCAGAAGCGCAACCGTATGCGCAACCATACATATGATGCACAGAAGTCGTTTATCCAGTCGATCGCCAAGTACGCCGCCGCCGAGTTGACCAATGAGTTGGCACCCAGTGACTAAAGTAATCACAAGCGCGGCCTGACTCAAAGAGAACCCGAGTCCTTCCGTGAGATGCGGCACAAGATGGACCATGACGGCAGACACTGTGAGCAACGCCGCCGCATGACCAAAGCTGATCAACCAAAAAGCCGATGTCGCCATGGCCTGTTTCGCGGTCAGGTCTCTGGATGGCTGACTGCTGCCGTCAGACCCTGCATTCAACAAAATCCCGTCAGGGACTTCTCCATAATATTGAGGCCGATGCCGGACGGCTTGCGCCATCGGTAAACCGAGCAGGATCACCAAAATCCCGGAGTAAAAAGCAGTGGTGCGCCAGCCAAAGGCTTCAAGCGCCAGCACAACCAAGGGTACTGCCATGCCCCCTAACGCGTATCCAATTTGCGAAAAAGCGACTGCTTTTGATCGATGTCGACTAAACCAATTCACAATCGCAACCATCACGGTTGCAAATCCGCCAAGGCTTGAGCCTAAGGCGATCAACGCAAACGCGCCGTAGAAGCTCCACAAAGACTGGACTTGGCTAAAACAAATAAATCCAATACCGAAACAGACAACCCCAATGCGCAGAATCATTCTTGGTCCAAACCGATCAACGAGCCAACCCTGCAACGGACCCAGAATGCCGCTTTCGATCCGTGTTAACGCAAAAGCGCCCGCGACGATGGTCTTGCTCCAACCAAATTCTTGCTGCAACAAAACGACATAGGCACCATAGGATTGCATCCACAGCAGGCTCGCTAGCATCTGCAGACCGCCAGCTGAGCCCACTATGTACCAGCCATAAAATAATTTGCCTGTGGGCTTAAAGGTCTGCTGCAAAACTCTGACTGCGCGTGATTTCAAAAAGCGTCCTAAAAATGCATACCGATCGCAATGCAAACCAGCAAGGTGGATTGGGAATCATAGATTTTTGGCGCGCCCTGAACCACGAACGCTTAGAGGTATTTCGTCTTCAACAGCCAACGATGAAGGCGTTGCAGAATACGCCAAACTTTGGCTTCAAGATACAGGGTTTCCTGCATCAAACTTGAAGGATTGATCTTATTTCGAATTCTCAAACTACACGCCAGGTCCGTACACACCACATTTGAAATCGTTCGACGGCCACGACTGCCCGCCTCTGTTATAGAAAACATTGCCGTGCCCCCGCTTCCGTGTACATGTAAACACAAGCTACACATATCCAATCGAACGCGGCTGGTAGGCCGCTCGAACCGACGTAGCACCACGCCTTTCAGCGCGCCATCATTCGGGGATTGGGCAACGATATAGGCTAAATGCCCCGAGGGGTGCACCCAACCTAAAAAGTCTAGGTCCTGCCAGACTATTTTAGCTAGATCGGGGAACCAAACATCCTCTTCGGGGGTAAAGCAGCCTTGAAGCTGTGACGCTGTGACAAAATCCATGGCGTAAACCTAATTTATTTCTGAGCAAAAACCAATACCAAAGCGCGTGACCCTTGGCAGCACGCGCGCCTTGAGACATACTCGGCCGTCCCCTTTTAAAAATTCCGCCTTATGATCAAACTTGACCGCCAAGACACAACTTTTATCCTGACCTTGGATGATGAAGAAAACCGATGGAATACTACCTTCGTCCGCGCGATTAGTGATGCTCTCGACGAAGTCGAAGCCTCAACGGGACCCGCAGCACTGGTAACAACGGCCAGCCACCCTAAGTTCTTCTCGAACGGGCTGGATCTAGAGTGGCGAGCAAGTGCGGGCGAGCATCGTGGGGGAGACCGCGATGCCTTTGGCACCGAATTTATGGCGCTGATGGGGCGGATCATCACCTTACCCGTGCCTTCGATCTGCGCAATCAATGGTCACGCTTTCGGCGCGGGCTTCATGATGGCCCTGTGCCATGATGTCCGATTCATGCGCCGTGATCGAGGTTTTGCCTGCGCGAATGAAGTTGAAATCGGCATGATCATCCCGGATCCGGAACTCGCCCTGTTTAAGCACAAGCTCCCGGCTAATGTATTTTTTGAAACGGTTCAACTCGCTCGAAGATGGACCGGTCCGGATGCAGCAGAGGCAGGCATCATCTCAAGGGCCTTAGAGCTAACTGACCTGCTCCCGAAAGCGATTGAAAAAGCGGCGGCACTTGCGCATTTGGGCAGTAACCGTCACGTTTACAGCACCATGAAGGAGCGTTTATTTGGGGACTCCGCCGCAATTAACACGCCCCACGGCGCCGCTCATTTACTCAAAAATGCGCACCATGGATAGACCTCGGGCTGCAATACGCCCGTTGTCTTTGATCCATTACTTTCGCTCATTTGCGGGTTTGTTTATGATGGATGCGACTTCAAGCACGCGGCGCTTGTAAGCGCACTGCTTACCTTTAAATTTACTTGTACCAAATTCGACAAGTCCGCTGAAACCGTACCAGGATCAAATATTATCAACCGTCTGTGAGACGCACTCTGGGACGCTCAATACACGCTAAAAAATGAAGACCACCGCATGAATTATAATTTAAATGAAGACCAAACGGCCTTTCAGGAAGTCGCACGACAATTTTCTGACCGAGAACTCGCGCCAAATGCGGCCGAATGGGACGAGCATAAAATATTTCCGAAAGACGTCATTGCGAATGCCGGGGCACTCGGATTCTGCGGGCTCTACTGCCCACCAGAGGTCGGCGGCATGGGCTTATCTCGCTTGGATGCATCTATTATTCTTGAGCAATTGGCCATGGGTTGCACCTCAACAACCGCCTTTATCTCGATTCACAACATGGCAACTTGGATGATCGCGACCTTTGGCAGCGATCAGGTGCGAGAGGAACTTTGCCCTGACTTAATCTCGGGCCAGAAACTTGCCAGCTATTGCCTCACAGAACCGGGCGCGGGTTCAGATGCCGCTTCCCTCAGAACCCATGCGACTTTGGAGGGCGATCACTATGTCGTCAGCGGCAGTAAAATGTTTATCTCAGGCGCTGGCGAAACCGACACGCTAGTCACAATGGTGCGAACGGGTGACGCGGGGCCGAAAGGCATTACCTGCCTTGCGATAGCAGCCGATGCCGAAGGCATAGAATACGGCAGCAACCTCAACAAAATGGGCTGGAACAGCCAACCGACTCGAGAGATTGTTTTTAATCAGGTAAGAGTACCCGTCAACCGGCGTATCGGTGGCGCTGGCGATGGCTTTAAAATTGCGATGAAGGGGCTAGATGGCGGCCGAATCAATATCGCAACCTGCTCTGTCGGCACAGCCCAAGCAGCTTTGAATCGGTCGAAAACGTACCTGCAAGAGCGTGAGCAATTTGGCGAGGCCATCGCGAACTTTCAGGCGCTGCAGTTCAAACTTGCGGATATGGCAACTGAACTGGTTGCCGCCCGACAAATGATTCGATTGGCTGCTTTTAAGGTTGACCATGGCGACCCCGAAGCCACCGCCTATGCTGCCATGGCCAAACGTTTTGCCACCGATGCCGGTTTTAGTATTTGCAACGATGCCCTACAACTGCACGGCGGCTACGGCTATATGCGGGAATATCCGCTGGAGCGTTTCGTCCGAGATAATCGAGTCCACCAAATCCTAGAAGGAACGAACGAAATCATGCGGGTCATTATTGCCCGCAGATTGCTCGCCCTCGCAGACCTAGAAGCCATCACTTAAGGAGAGACCATGACTGAAAAATTACAATTTGAGATGCAGGACCATACCGCCTTAATCACCATTAATAATCCAGCCGCCAATACCTGGGACGCCGATAACCTTCAGGCCCTCGAAGCGCTTATCAAAGATCTCAATGCCGACCCGAACTGCTATAGCTTGGTTATTACTGGGGCGGGGGATAAATTCTTTTCGGCCGGTGCGGACCTTAACCTTTTCGCAAGCGGTGATCCGGAGCATGCGGGTATGATTGCCAATCATTTTCACGCGGCCTTCAAGGCCCTGACTCACTTCAACGGTGTCTCAGTTGCTGCCATTAACGGCTATGCCATGGGGGGCGGGCTTGAGTGCGCGATGTCCTGTGACATCCGGATTGCTGAAGCGCAAGCTGTCATGGCACTGCCCGAGGCAACGGTCGGCTTGCTCCCAGCTGGCCTTGGGACCCAACACCTGCCTTGGCTGGTAGGAGAAGGCTGGGCTAAACGAATGATTTTGTGCGGAGAGCGGGTAGATGCTGAAACCGCGCGATCCATAGGCTTGGTCGAAGAGGTTGTGCCCAAAGGGGAGAGTTTGGCACGGGCGCTCGCGATTGCGGCCTCAACGGCAAAACAAAGCCCGACCAGCGTCGCAGCTTGCAAACAACTTATTATGGCGGCAAGGCATAAAACAATGCCTGAAGCCCTCAACGACGAACGCGAAGCCTTCGTTGCCTTGTTCTCAACACTCGATCAAAAAGAAGGTGTGAACGCCTTTTTAGAAAAACGCGCCCCGGCTTGGAAGAATGCCTAATGGCGCCAACCGTTTTAGTTAACGAACGACCTCTTGGCCAAGGAGTCGTGCTCGGACATATAACACTCAATGCAGAGGCAACCTTAAACAGCCTTAGCCTTGAAATGATCGATTTAATTCAAGCAGCACTCGATCGTTGGCGATCGCGAGCGGACATTATCGCGATATTTTTTGACGCCGCTGGCTCAAAAGCGTTCTCTGCCGGTGGCGACATTCAAAACCTCTACCACGATATGCAGGCAACGCCCGGCGGCCCGTGCATCTATTGCGAGGCTTTTTTCGAGCGAGAATATCGATTGGATTTCGATCTCCATCAATATCCCAAACCCACCCTCGCTTGGGGCCACGGTATCGTTATGGGCGGTGGGCTCGGCATCTTTTCGGCGTGTCAATTCCGGATTGCGACAGAGAAAACCCGAATGGCGATGCCGGAGGTCACCATCGGCTTATTTCCAGATGCGGGGGCTACGTATACCTTTAGCCGAATGGATCCAGCATGGGCGTATTTCCTAGCACTGACTGGCGCACAGATCAGCGGCGCGGACGCGCAACACATCGGCATGGCAGATTCTCTTATTCAACACGAACTCAAAGAAGACTGCCTTACTGCGCTTGCGGCATTAGACCCGTCGAGATCTCTCTCACCGCAAATTTCTGAAATTTTATCCCGATTACAAGCCGACTCAACTGATCTACCTGAGCCACAACTGCCCAACTATGAGGCGATCATCCGACCGAGCATTGAGTCGGCCCTTTTGAGCCGCAACCCCATAAAAGCCTTAGCGGCATCAACCCAAAACTGGCCTGCTGGACCATTTTTGGATCGAGCGAAATCAGGTTTTTTAAAGGGTTCCGCCATAACGGCGGCGATCATCATCGAGCAGTTTAAACGCGCGCAATCACAGGACTTATTGGCAATGTTCAAAATGGAACTCACCATAGCGGTTGCCTGCAGCAGACAAGGCGAGTTTACGGAAGGCGTTCGCGCCCTGCTCATCGAAAAAGATGGCCAACCTCAGTGGCGGTTCGAATTGGGCGAGGTGCCGAACGAAGTGGTGCAGTCCCACTTTGAACATCATTGGCCCGTGCACCCAATGGCAGATCTTTCCGTATCAAAATAATCGAGCTTTTGCGCGTCACACTCTAACAAGGAAATTATATGAAAAACGTTGGCTTTATCGGACTTGGCAATATGGGCGGGCCCATGGCGATTAACCTAATCAAAGCAGGTTTTTCAGTATCGGTTTTTGACCTCGTACCTACTTCGGTCGAACGCTTAACGGCCGCGGGCGCGCAAGCGGCAGCCACGGCAGAGGAAGCCGTGCAGAATGTTGACGTGGTGATTTCAATGCTGCCGGCATCAAAGCACGTTGAATCTTTGTATCTCGGAGAAGCGGGACTTTTAGCCAAGATTGCACCTGGCACCCTCATCATCGACTCCAGCACCATCGCCCCCGAATCAACACGGAAGGTTGCCGATGCGGCCAAAGCTCGCGGCCTCAGCATGATTGACGCACCCGTGTCCGGCGGCGTCGCTGGCGCCCAGGGCGGCACCCTCACCTTCATCGTTGGGGGTTCCGATACAGCGCTCGTCCAAGCTAGGCCACTGCTTGAAGCAATGGGTAAAAACATCTTTCATGCAGGCGATGCAGGTGCTGGACAGGTGGCTAAAATTTGCAACAACATGCTACTCTCTGTCCTCATGTCCGGGACTGCTGAGGCACTGCAACTTGGCGTGGACAACGGCCTCGACCCCAGCGTGCTCTCAGAGATTATGCGCAAGAGTTCTGGTGGCAACTGGGCCCTGGAGGTTTATAACCCTTACCCTGGTGTCATGGAGAATGCTCCATCAAGCCGAGACTACGAAGGCGGCTTTTTAGTCGATCTTATGATCAAAGATCTAGGACTCGCTATGGCCTCAGCGCTTGCCACAGGCACAGCAACACCAATGGGGTCACTTGCTAGAAGCCTTTATGTCGCTCATGGCGACAACGGATTCGGACAAGTTGACTTTTCAAGCATCCAAAAGCTCTTTCAGCGCGACTGAGTTATTCGGCGCTGGAAAGACCACGCTGAAGGTTCACCACATAAGGACACCAACTAATGAGCGACAAAACACTCTCCACCGAGCAAGCAGAATTCCAAGCATTTTGCCGAGCCTGGCTGGCGGAAAATAAGCCCGCGCCACATTCAACACCACTGCCACAGGCCGCATATGAGGTCACTGACCCCAGCCATTTGATCTATTTAACGGAATGGCAGGCAAAATGTTATGAGGCCGGCCTCATTGCCTCAGATCTGCCCAAGAATTATGGCGGTCATGGCATGACAGGTTGCCAACAAATTGCCAGCACTGAGGTTCGAGCAGCGGGTGTGCCGTACTTCATCAACTGGATTGGACTCGGAATGGCGGTACCAACCCTTTTGGAATGTGGGACAGAAGCGCAGAAAGAAACCTTTCTGCCGCCTATATTTTCAGCAGAGCACATCTGGTGCCAAGGGTTTAGCGAACCTGGCGCGGGCTCTGATCTCGCATCATTGCAAGCCAGCGCCGTGAAAGAAGGCGATCAATGGGTTATTAATGGATCCAAGGTCTGGACGAGCCTAGGTCACTTCGCGCAATACATGCTGCTTCTGGCTAGACAAGACAAGAGCGATAAGTATGGCGGTATTACTTACTTTCTGGCGCCGATGGATCAACCCGGGATCACGGTAAAGCCAATCCACAAGATGACGGGCGAGTCGGGATTTAATGAAGTATTCCTCGACAACGCCATCGTCGGCGATCACCTGAGAGTGGGAAATGTCGGTGACGGGTGGAAAGTTGCAATGGCCACGTTGACCAGCGAGCGCGGTGCTGGGGTCGGCGTCGGCGCAGTTGCAGGCGAATCGCCCATGCTCGTCATGGAGCAAGTTATTCAACTGGCGAAGGACACCCGACGAAACGGTCGGCGGGTTTGGGACGACCCGGTTTGGCGCGACCGAATTGTTAAAGTCTATGAGCGCACTGAGGCCAGCCTTTACAACGGGCGTCGAGCGCGGATCAAAGCACTCAATGGCGGCGCGATGCGCATTCCATTGCAAGGGAAATTAACGGGGAGTGAGATTTCCCAATCCCTTCACCAGATAGCCCTTGGCATCCTGGGCTTAAAGTCTAGTCTGTATGTTGGCGATGAGAACGCGCCCGCCAACGGTAAATGGCCGCTGGGGTACATGAACACCTACACCGGCACAATCTCGGGTGGGAGCAGTGAAATACAGCGTAATATTTTAGGCGAACGCGTACTGGGCCTTGCTAAGAGTAAATAAACCGGCAAACCGGCGGAGAACATCATGACGACACCGAAAGACTTTGGCTTTAACGACGATATCAATATGCTAAAGGACACCTATGCCAAGTTCCTGCTTGAGCAGAAGACCATAGAGGCGTTGCGACCGAGTTTAAGCGGTACAGAGGACCCCTATCATGGCGCGCCAAGACAAGCCTTCTTTGACACACAGAATTGGCAGAAAACCGTAGAGCTCGGTATGCATGCCGTGGCCATTCCGGAAGCGCAGGGCGGCATTGGCATGGGCTTGGTTGCTGCCACCGCAATTGCAGAAGAAATCGGCCGCAGCGCCTTACCCACACCCCTCAGCAACAATTTAATCGCGACATTCCTCCTACGAGCGGCAGATACCCAGCCCGCTCAACAGCTCCTTGAGGAGATGGCAGAAGGCATAAGCGTCGGTTTGGCGCTTTATGGAGAGGACGGTTCTCTGGAAGCTGACTCAACCGATGTTCAGGCGCGTGACGGCAAGCTTGTTGGCACTGCATGGTATGTGACCGACGCTCAAAAGTGCGACATCTTAATCGTTGCGGCCCAAACCCAAGATGGGATCGACCTCTTCCGCGTCAATCGACTGGATGCAACCGTTACGGTCAACCCTGATCGGATCGTCGATCTCACTCGGGACCAGGCCGGCGTTACCTTTGCATCAAGCGATGCCGCGTCCCTTACCGAGAACGGTCAGGGCGCTAAGTGCTTAAACGACGCGTTACCAGCCCTGCTCACGCTAACCGCTGCAGATATTGCTGGCGCCGCCGAATGGCAACTGCAAGCGACCGCCGACTATGCCAAGGTCAGACAACAGTTCGAGCGCCCGATTGGCTTTTTCCAGGCTGTTAAGCACCCCATCGTTGATATGATGATCGCGATAGATGAGACCCGTTCATTGGTATATCAAGCTGCCGCGGCCTTCGATTTCGATCCGGATGATGCGGCGCGCTGCGCACACTTAGCGAAATCAAGCGCCTCAGACACGGCAGAATTTTGCGCGAACCGCTCCACCCAACTTCATGGCGGAATCGGTTTCACTTGGGAGGCCGATGTGCAGGTTTACCATAAACGCCAGATGCACAGCCAATTTATGTTCGGTGATGGCATTTGGCAACGCGAAAAACTCGCAGACCTACTTTAATTTACTCAGAAATTCATCCAGATCAGACAGTCAGAAAGGAGTAGCAAATGGCAGGCCGACTTGAAGGTAAAATTTGTGTCGTCACCGGCGCAACACGGGGTATTGGACGGGGTTGCGCGGTCGCGCTGGCTGAGGAAGGCGCCACGATTTACATAACAGGTCGATCGAACGGTGATGGCGAGCTGACTTTAAAGGGCAGTGTCGCCGCAATTGAAAAAGCAGGCGGCATTGGTATCGGTACCCAAGTCGATCATGGCAATGATGCCGAAATCGAGGCCTTTTTTAAAAAAGTTGCAACCGAAGCCGGCAAGATCGACATCCTCGTGAACAACGTTTACAAAATACCCAGCCCACCTGCTTGGGGGGGCGGCTTCTGGGATCACCCAATTCAAGTCTGGGATGACCAAGTTGGTATCGGACTCAGAGCTCATTACGTTGCGAGCTGGCATGCTGCGCCTTTACTCTTTGCCGCGGGGCCTGGCGCCCTCATGGTGAACGTCTCTTCCCCGGGCGGACAGTCCTACCACTTCTCATCCTCATACGGCGCCGGTAAAGCCGGCCTTGATCGGTTAACTAAAGATATGGCCCAGGAGCTTGAGCCAAAAGGCGTTGCTGCAGTCGTCTTGTACCCAGGATCGGTTGCAACGGAATTCATAGCGGCTCATGCTGAACAAAATGGTACCGATCTCAGCGATTCACAGACCCCGTTGGGCGTGGGCCGCACCGTGCCGGCACTCGCACTCGCCAGCGACATTATGGCGCGGTCGGGGTCTATTCAGTGGGTTGAGGACCTAAGCCAAGAATTCGATATCCGGGATGAACGCGGGCAACTGGCACCACCCTATCGCGCAAGGCATACCGAACGAGAAGCTTCATAAATCAAAAGGAGAACACTATGGCTGCTTATTTTATAGCGCAATATCAAGTCAACGACGCCGCACTCTACGCTGAATACGGCGCCGGCGCGGGCCCCACGCTCGCGAAATATGGTGCAGAGCTGGTGGTACTGGATGTCGCCGCTGAAACGATGGAGGGCGAGGCACCTGGCGCGCAAACCGTCATCATCAAGTTTGAGTCCACAGAAGCGGCAAAAACTTGGTACCACTCTGAGGACTATCAGGCGGTGGTTAGTAAGCGTCTCGCGGCAACCAATGGCTATGCTGTGCTATCTCAAAGCATGAACCTCGGCTAAATCGGCGCTGGGACTCTCGGTTCTGCCTGCTCGCGCGTCAACGCGGAGTAGGCAGGCTCAAAGATGAAGCGGTCGATCAAAGGCTAACATCACCGATTCTTGCATCGCTTCGGAGACCGTCGGATGCGGAAAAATCGTCTCAAGCAGTTCATGCTCGGTCGTTTCAAGTCCAATAGCCACGGTGAACCCTTGGATCAATTCGGTGACCGAGTCTCCAATGAGATGTGCACCCAATAAAGCACCTGTCTTCGAATCAAAAATCGTCTTAATCATGCCTTCGGTATGACCTGACACTACGGCCTTGCCGTTCGCGTAGAGCGGAAAGCGCCCGATCCTCAACGCGCGATCACCTGCATCCTGTTCTCTCAAACCAATACTCGCGATCTGCGGAAAACTATAAGTACAGCCTGGAATTCGATCTCGCTGCAGGCCTTGGACAAAATGCCCAGCAATCGTTTCTGCTGCAATCATCGCCTCGTGTGTCGCTTTGTGCGCAAGACATGGTGCACCGGCGACATCGCCAATGGCATAGATCCCAGGGACCGAGGTTTGCTGGCGCTCATCAACTACTACGAAGCCTTGATTCATTGTGACCCCCAAGGCTTCCAAACCCAGGCCTTGAACCCGACCTGCAACACCAACGGACAAGATCGCCGCGTCAAACTCAAGGGTTTCTCCAGCAATCGTTGCCTCGACACAACCAGCGACCGATGCCAGTCCCTCCAGCCCTTGGCCGACCTGAACGTTGATGCCTCGTTGCGAGAGCGCCTCAGCAGCCAGGGCCGATATATCGATGTCCTCAGCAGGCAAAATGTTCGGTGCAACTTCAAGTAAGGTGACCGCCGAGCCCAATGCTCGGTAGAAACTAGCAAACTCAACCCCAATAGCACCCGCGCCTACAATCAGTAATCGAGCGGGTAAGGCCGTAGGCGTCATCGCCTCCCGTGCACCCCAGATCTGCTGACCATCTATGGCAATCGGACCCAGACTCTTTTGTTCGGCGCCCGTGGCAATCACTATACTATCCGTCACGAGCACTTGATCACCAACCTGGACCTGCCCCACCGAGACAACGCTTGCGTCCCCCGTGAAGACCTCGATTTTATTTTTCTTCATCAGCTGCGCAATGCCCTGACTGAGCTGATCTGCTGCTTGTCTTGATTTTTGGACAATCTTTGAGAGATCAAAGCCAACCGACTTGGCTTCAATCCCGAAATCTGACGCAGAACACATCTGGGTGTATAACTCAGCGGAATGCAGTAACGACTTTGTTGGGATGCAGCCCCAATTCAAACAAGTCCCACCGAGCGCCTCGCGTTCAACTAACGCCACGCTCAATCCCAATTGCGCTGCACGGATCCCAGCGGCATAACCGCCCGGACCGCCGCCAATTACCACAACATCAAATTCCTTCATAACAGTAACCTATAGGGCTCAGACAGAAATTCAACCACGCTTGCCAGGAACTCAGCAGCAGGCGCGCCATCAACCGCTCGGTGATCCCAGGTTAACGATAAATTCATCTGTTTGGTTTTGATCGGCTTGTCACCGTCCCACGTTAGACCATCAAACAGCTGATTCACGCCCAGAATACCAGTTTGCGGCTGATTGATAATCGGCGTAAACGAATTCACCCCAAACATACCTAGCGCCGAAATCGTGAAGGTTCCGCCGGCATAATCATCAAGACCCAAGGTGCCGTTCCGGGCAGCCGTGGCCAGCCGAGCACTCTCTTGAGCAATTTCTTTTAAATCAAGCTCATGAACATTTCGGATGACCGGCACCAACAAACCTTCTGGAACCGATACCGCAAGCCCCATATGAATCTCACGCAAGAGCGTAATTTCAGTATCATCAAAGCGGCTGTTCATCATCGGATGCTGACCGAGCGCTTTTGCAACAGCCTTAATCACTAGATCGGTATAACTCGGGCGCGCTTCACCGTCCCATTCCTTGAGCAATTGCCCTCGCAAGCGCACAGCATCGTCCATCTGTGCGGTCATATCCATCGACAGCTGGGCTGAAGTCTGCAAGCTTTGGTGCATTCGTTGGGCGATCGTTTTGCGCATACCTCGAACCGGAACCGATGATCCGGCTAGCGGGCCTACTTGAGCGGGAGTAGCACTGAGCCGCGACGACGGCGCTTGATCCAGGTCACCTTGAACGATCCGGCCCTGTGGCCCGGATCCTTGAATTCGACTGAGGTCAATACCGCGCTCAGCCGCCAATCGGCGCGCAAGTGGGGAAGCCTTTACCAAGGCCTCTTGTGTCTGACCTGATATTGCTTGCGTCATTGCAGTCCCACTAGATTGCAATGACGCCTCGCTGACATCAGCCTCAACAATCCGCCCGCCAGGGCCTGAGCCAACCAAACCAACCAACGTGACACCCAACTCTCCCGCCAGACGACGAGCCGCGGGTGAAGATTTCAGCCGGCCATCAATCGTTTCTGCCACAATCGGCTCGGGCGCCGCACTAACAGCCGCGGCTGGCACCTCTGATTTTGGCGCATCGACAACGGCGACAGCAGGGCTAGCAACGCCTGAAAAATCTGCAGGGACTTCTTCATCTGCTGCAAAGATATAGCCGACTACGTCTCCGGGCGCGAGCATCACACCAGCCTCTGCTGTATGTTTCACGATACCGTCCATTTCCGCGTCGACATCGAGATTCACTTTCTCTGTTTCAAGGGAGTACAACATCTCACCCTTTTTCACAGCGGCGCCATCGGCAATGAACCATTCCGAGACCATGCCCTCGGTCATGGTCATACCAACTTTCACTAAATAAATTTCTCTGGGCACTGGTTTCCCCTACATGGTTCTTAAAAATATTTTTTGTTTGGCGGCCCGCAGCAGCGTCGCGGCTAAGTCAACTACCCAAGGTCCACGTCTTGAGATCCGCATTTCAATCCGTTGACCCGTTGCTATCACCCGTTCCCGTTCTCCATCGAGCGCAATCACAGACGGGCCTAGGGTACGGACGACTTGATCAAATTTCACCAAACGCGTTTTGCCAATATTCACTGTTGCGAACATCCCCGGCCCCATCGGCGCAAACAGCTGCCGACCACCTTCTCCAAAGGTAAGGTGCAACCCAAAGTCGTCTTGATCCGAGACCGGTCGTACCAGACCGCCAAGACTCGTTATGCCCACCGCTGCGGGCTCGGCACGGCATAACAGCGCCTCTTTAAGCTGACTCGGATCCAAGAGCGCCTTCGCACCGATAAAAGCATCCCGCGTAATGACCGCATCAATCAGCGCGATATCTTGTTCTTCATCTTCTATGTCGATTTCAATTAATTTCGCCTGACTGGCAACTGACCGACTTGCGACTTTACCCGTCGCAACCAGTCCAAGTGCCATACCAGCTACGGTCGCTTCAGCCATAACCGGAAACACGTTATTGGTTCCAGTCGACAGTGAAACCAATGTCGCGTCTTGCCACCCCCGAACAAATGCTCGATTAGTACCATCTCCGCCCAGCACCAACACAACGGCGCAATCCTTTTGCGCCATTTGCTCGGCGGCAACAATCGTATCCATCGCCGAGGCTGTACCAGAACTGGGCAATGCTTCGAACCGGACCCCACGCGGGATTGTAGTTTCCGCAATGGCCTGTTTTACAATGCCATGCGAGTCGCTCATATAAACAAAGCGCGTCGCGCCAGCCGCAATCGCGCCGATTACCGCCCGTCGCACAATGGCGAGCTTTTCACGGTTGTCAAATACCGAGGCCTTTCCTGCCAGGCGCCTAATATCCTTTCCGGAGGCAGGATTGGCAACCAGTCCAACAGCCTGCACGGCTTTAAATTCCCAACACCTTTTTCACTTCGGCGACGATGCGTTCGGCATTTGGAATATACAGCTTTTCTAATGCAGGACTATAGGGCACTGGCGAAAACGGCGCGCCGACTCTTGCAATGGGAGCATCTAAATAATCAAAAGCCTCCTCTTGCAACTGCGCTACAATCTCGCCGCCAAACCCCCCAAACCTCACGGCCTCATGAACCACCAACGCACGATGGGTTTTCTTGATGGACGCCACCGCCGTTTCACTATCGAATGGCTGGATGCTCCGAACATCCACCACTTCGCAGTCAACCCCAAGGCCCTCAAGTGTTTTAGCGGCAGCCAGGGCCTCATGGACCATGCGGCCCATCGCAAAAATTGAAAAGCCGGTTCCTTCGCGCACAACGGCGGCCTTGCCAAGGGGCACCTCGTACATTTCCGCCGGCACCTCGCCTTGCATCGCGAGACTCATTTTGTTCATCACGACAAAGACCGGATTATCATCCCGAGCAGCCGCAATAATCATGCCCTTAGCATCATAAGCATTCGACGGCATCAACACTTTGACGCCCGGCAAATGTGCAAGAAAAGCCTCCCAGCTCTGAGAATGCTGCGCGGCTAGGTTCATCCCGGCGCCCGCCATTGTTAGAACTGTGACGGGTAGCGTCGCGCCGCCGCCAAACATAAATCGCATCTTCGCCATTTGATTGGCCACTTCGTCCATGCATTCGCCGAGAAAATCCATGAACATAATATCGATAATCGGCCTGCATCCGGTCGCCGCAGCACCGACACCTAGGCCAATGATGCCTTTTTCACTGATAGGCGTATCAACAATTCGGCGATCGCCAAATTCGGCCAATAACCCTTGGTAGTAACCAAAGACACTACCGGCTTGACCGACGTCCTCGCCCGCCACAAAAGCATTGTCCTGTTCCTGGAGAACCTGACGCACGCCTTCCGTAATCGCTGAGACATAGGGCAGCATTCTAGGCCCTTCTTTTAATGCTTCACTCATGATGCGGCTCCTACAAAATAAACGTCTTCAAGCAAATCTTCTGCGGTTGGGAAGGGCGATGATTCTGCAAAGGCAACGCCTTCCTTAATCTCCTCGTCCGCGCGCGCATACACGTTTTCGATTTTCTTAGCAGTCAATACCCCTTGTTTTACAAGCACCGCCTCAAAGCTATTAATCGCATCTCGCTGCTTCCAGGCATCGACTTCTTCATCGGTTCGATAGGTTAATCCCATCCCACGCACCCCGACATGATCGTAATAGCGATACGTTTTGCACTCCAGCAACGTTGGCCCGTCCCCAGCACGTGCACGTTTAATAGCCGCTTCTGCTGCTTCATACACGGCCATCACATCCATGCCATCCACAACAACCCCGGGCATACCGTAGCCGGCTGCTCGGTCCGCAACATCGGTGACCGCCTGATGATTGGTTTGCCGGGTATATTCCCCAAACCCATTATTCTCGCAAACAAACACACACGGCAGCTGATACAAAGCCGCCATGTTCGCCGCTTCGTGAAAGCTCCCTTCATTCGAGGCACCATCGCCAAAAAACGTGACCGCGACCTGTTTGGTTTTTCGGAACTTGTTCGAAAAAGCTGCGCCCATCGCGATGGGTGGCCCGCCACCAACAATCCCATTGGCGCCTAGTATACCGAGGGCCATATTCGAGATATGCATACTACCGCCCTTGCCTTTACAATAGCCGGTTGATTTGCCGTAAAGCTCTGCAAACATCGGCGAAAACTGACCGCCCTTAGCAATGACATGACCATGCCCCCGATGAGTACTGGTAATTTGATCCTTGTTACTAAGATGCGCCATGACGCCAGCGGCAACCGCCTCTTGCCCCACATACAAATGCAGCGCGCCTGGAATCTTGCCATCTTCCATCAACTTACCGGCCTCTTCTTCGAAGCGCCGAATTCGAACCATGCACGAATGCAGGTCAATTAAGGTTTTATTCGTTATATTTTTGGCCACAGTCATTATCCGTTTCTGATGCAATTAAACCCTCCGCAGATCCAATAGCAGATCAGCAAAGGCTGGTGATTGATCGCGTGCTTCCCCCAGCATTACGATACGGTCAAAACGGTGATGGTTACCTCAGGGACCGCTTCTTAAAGGTTGATACGTTGCGCCAATTTTTAAGCGCAAAAAACTATTCTCTGTCCAATTCAACCGGGCTCAGCGCTCCTTTACCGCTCAACCAAACGTCGCTTCTCGATCAAGCGGCACTTCCCGACCAAACTGCCGCCTTCAGCACATATGATTCAACGCCAATTCTTTGGGCCGCGCATATGCCAGGAACGTCGCATGTTTGACCTAGCAAGGCCCAGAACCTCAGCATGATGAGCGAGCACACTTAAACAGTCAAGACTGACGGTTTATTTAAATCCCCTCAGACCGCCTATCCTTCGGCTCGCTTTCAAGCCATCCATCAATCCGTTTTATGGGTAAAAAAATCAGCTCTGGCCGTCCCCGTTTCATCGTACACTGGTTCTGCCAAATCGATCTGATATTTCAACACTTCTGCGCCGCGAATACCGAATTGACCCAGCGTTTCTCGCATATCGCTATACCAGTGATTTTTAAAGTGATTCTCGAGCGCCTCCGTTGAGGCCCAACGTTCAAAAACTCTGATACGACCCGGGTTTAGAGGGTCTGGGCACCAGTCGTAGTCCAGAATGCCGTCTTGCGTGAGTGCGCCAACAATCAGAGGTTTCGCCGCGGCCATCGCTGCATCCATTTGCGCCGGATCAAGATCTACCGTGCCTGAAATGATTATTTTCACAAATTACTCCTTTTTTACTTCGGTCAAATTAGTATCTGCCAAATGCTCATCCGGTCCCTTAGCGGTCTTGCGCCAACCAAAGGACTGCAGACTAACTAATAGGTTGCCAAGGGTTACTTTCGCTGATGCTCCGCGGCGGTCAATGCACTTTTACTGATTTGAACGTCCTGAAACATTTCTCGCACGGTAGACTTCAGCCACTCAATCATAACTTTTGACTGCGCATTTAAAATCTGGCCTTCTGCGACTTGAGCATTAAACGCAATCCCTTCGAGCAGATATCGAGTCAGAGCCGTTGCGAGCCCATATTGCTCTGATTGCGCAAGATCCGGGAAGATTCCTTCCGATTTTTCCCGCCAAGCTGTTTGAAAATCTCGGATAGCCGGCTCGAGCGTCCCTTTAAGTTCGGCATCCGTTCGTGAGGCCACCAACAGCTCACAATACACCGCGAAAAGCGGCGACTGAAGTTGATCCCAGAACGCATCAATCCCCTCTCCCACCAGCGTGAAATCAGCATTTTCATTCAGTTTTGATAACGTATCCTCAAATGCTTCCAAACGCTTGCGGTGCAAATGCCGGACCGAAGCTTGAATCAAATCTGACCGTTGCGGAAAATGATGCAACATAGCCCCTCGCGAGACATTAGCCTGCTTTGCGATTTTTTCAGTCGTTGTGTTGTTAAACCCAATCGCGAGAAAGCAATCCAAAGCAGCATTTAAGATTGCGGTTTTGGTTTGTTCGCTTTTCGTTTTTTGCCAAGACTTGCCGTCGTTGGCCGCCGATTTTTGTTTTTCGTTCAAGACGCCAAGGCCTCTTTACTCTCTGCTGTTTCAAAAGGATACTACTGGAAAGCAATCGCCCAGTCACTCTGCCATGTCAGATCCTCATTTCCTCGTCATCACCAAAGGGCACCCTTTCGAAAAAGGCGCCTTCTTTGAGATGCTCGACCGACTCGACGGTCAGCACACACATGTTGAGCAACCTTTGGCCGCCAGCATTCTGGACCCAGCACTGATGCGACCCTACGACTGCCTGGTTTTTTATGACATGCCTGGCATTACGTTCGAACCCGGTGGACCCCTTTATCACGAGCCGACAGAGCGCTTTAAAACGCAGTTTTTAGCCCTGCTTAAAGAAGGCAAGGGCATGGTTTTTTTGCATCATGCCATCGCAGGGTGGCCAAGCTGGCCAGAATATCGTCGTATTCTTGGGGGCCAGTTTCTATACACCCCACAAAGGGTTGGGGAAGCAGAGGTCCAAGACAGTGGCTACCGACACAAAGTGCTTCATGAGATCTCTGTCGTCGACCCAACTCATCCGATCACGGATGGCCTACCGCACCGCTTTTCCATGACGGATGAGCTTTATCTCTATGAAGTTGATGAGCCGAATATCACCCCCTTGCTGACGAGCGACTTCACCTTTCAACAAGAACACTTTTATTCTGCAGCAGCTGTTGTTGAGCGGGGTTTGATGCACTACAACGACGGTTGGACGCATTCTTCCGGCAGCAACCTAGTAGGTTGGACAAAACAGTACGACAACAGCCGCATCTGCTATCTTCAAGGCGGCGATGATCCTGAAGCTTGGCAAAACGTGCACTTTCAGCAATTACTGAACAACGCGATTGCCTGGGCCAGTGCAGGCGTCTGACTGCCAAACCACCGCTCCAGAGCAAACCCCTGTACTCTCAAGATTGCCCAGCCCACCCAACCTGCCTTAAAAACGGGCCAAGACGCGGTTATTGCCG
>Ga0233426_10000429_pt1 | contig 45413 bp, 43 predicted proteins | sample SI_118_April2016_6_FD_179875 | JGI IMG/M metagenome (GOLD analysis project Ga0233426, IMG submission 179875) | Seawater microbial communities from Saanich Inlet, British Columbia, Canada - SI_118_April2016_10_MG | ecosystem: Environmental > Aquatic > Marine > Inlet | place: Canada: British... | reverse complement strand
AGGAATACGAATAAGCGTGCCTTGAGATGAAGGGTTTAAGCCTAAATCAGATTTTAAAATTGCTTTTTCAACAGCGCCAATCATACCTTTATCAAAAACAGTAATCGCTAAGGTGCGTGCATCAGGTGTTGCAATATTGCCCACTTGGCTTAATGGTGTGTCCATACCGTAATAATCAACAACAATATTATCAAGTAAAGAGCGATGTGCTCGACCTGTTCTAACTTTGTTTAAATTGCTTTTTAATGATTCGATAGTTTTGCCCATACGTTCTTGAGCGTCTTGTTTTATTTCATTTATCACGTTGAATTTCCTTTAAATCAAAAATTAAACTAAATTTTCGCTATGATCGATAGTTGTACCTTCGTCACCACCCATCACGACTTCTTTTAATGCGCCTGGCTTATTCATATTAAAAACACGAATAGTCATACTGTGATCACGAGCTAGCGTGAATGCTGCTAGATCCATTACTTTAAGTTCTTTTTCTAACACTTCGTCATAGCTTAACTGGCTATATAACGTAGCATCTGGATTTTTAACTGGGTCATCAGAATAGATGCCGTCAACTTTTGTTGCCTTTAATACAACATCAGCTTCGATTTCAATACCACGTAAACACGCAGCAGAATCTGTAGTAAAAAAAGGATTACCTGTACCCGCACTGAATATAACAACACGGCCAGATTTTAACAAACTGATGCCTTCAGCCCAGTTATAACGGTCACAAACACCCGCTAAATCGATTGCAGACATTAATTTAGCATTCACAAACGCGCGGTGTAATGCGTCACGCATTGCCAAGCCATTCATCACGGTTGCTAACATGCCCATTTGATCACCAACAACACGATTCATGCCTGCTTCAGCAAGACCAGCACCACGAAATAAATTACCACCACCAATAACTAAACCAACTTGAATGCCCATCTCAATAAGCTCTTTAATCTCTTGAGCCATACGATCCAAAACTTTTGGGTCAATACCGAAACCCTCTTCACCCATAAGTGCTTCACCACTAAGTTTTAATAAAATTCGACGATATATTGGTTTTGGACTGATGCTCATAAAAACATTCCTGTATTTTGTCTAAAAATAGGCGAAAAAAATAGCCGTGATCAATTTGACCGCGGCTATTTTAGTACGTTTAGCTTACTATCGAAAGTCTAAACTGAAAAAAGAACTCTATTACTGAGTTAAATGCTTAAAAATTAAGCTTTTGCAGCAGCAATTTGTGCTTCAACTTCAGCAGCAAAATCTTCTTCTTTCTTAGCAATGCCTTCACCAACTTCTAAACGAACGAAGCTAGAAACTGTAATGCCTTTCTCTTTTAGAGCAACACCAACAGTTTTCTTAGGTTCCATGATGAATGCTTGACCAGTTAAAGCAATTTCACCCGTAAATTTCTTCATACGACCGATAATGATTTTTTCAAGCAATTCAACAGGTTTTTTCTTGTTATCTTCAAGCGCATCGTTTTCAGCTTTTAAGATATCAAGTTGAATACGTTGTTCATTTTCTACTACGCTAGCAGAAACATCTTCAGGTGTTAAAAATTCAGGCTTGCTTGCAGCAACGTGCATAGCGATGTGCTTTAATGCTTCTGCATCGCCTTCACCAGCAACAACAACACCAATTGTGCCGCCATGGTTATATGAAGCCAATACAGAACCTTCAACATATGAAACACGACGTATGTTGATGTTTTCACCGATTTTTGTAACAAGTGTAATACGCTTTTCTTCGAATTGAGCTTGTAACTCTTCGATAGTAGCTTTTGAAGCTAAAGCAGCATCAGCAACTTCATTAGCAAAACCTAAGAAGTTTGAATCTTTTGCAACGAAGTCTGTTTGACAGTTAACTTCAAGTAATGCAGCAACGCCATTAGCACTTTTAATTAAAATAGTACCTTCAGCAGCGATGTTACCGGCTTTTTTAGCCGCTTTTGCTTGACCGTTCTTACGCATATTTTCAATCGCAAGTTCCATGTCGCCTTCAGCTTCTTGTAAAGCTTTTTTACAATCCATCATGCCCGCAGCTGTGCGTTCACGAAGTTCTTTTACCATTGCAGCAGTAATTACCATGAGAAAATTCCTCAATTATTGTTATCCCCTAAACTATTAAAAGCAGGGCATAAATATTAATATGTTGCCACAAGCGATTAAACGCTTGTGGCAATAGCAAAAAAAGTTATGAAAAACTGAAATTATTCAGCTTCTACAAAACCGTCTTTTTCAGCTTGAACTACGATGTTCTTTTCACGACCTTCTAAAACTGCGTTAGCTGCAGAATCAGTGTATAAAGTCACGGCGCGAATTGCATCGTCGTTACCCGGGATAATGAAATCAATGTTATCTGGGTTTGAGTTTGTATCAACTACAGATATTACTGGAATACCTAAGTTTTTAGCTTCTTTGATAGAAATGTGTTCATGATCAGCATCAATGATGAATAAAACGTCAGGTAAACCACCCATGTTTTTAATTCCACCAAGACTTTTGTCAAGTTTTTCCATTTCACGAGTACGCATTAAAGCTTCTTTTTTAGTAAGCGCTTCAAAAGTACCGTCAGAGCTTTGTGCTTCAAGATCTTTTAAACGTTTGATTGATTGACGAACTGTTTTCCAGTTAGTCAACATACCACCTAACCAACGGTGATTAACGTAGAATTGGTCACATTTGATAGCAGCATCTTTAATTGCATCGCTTGCAGCGCGCTTAGTACCAACAAATAAAACTTTACCTTTCTTCGCTGAAACACCTGATAAGAAAGCAAGTGCGTCATTGAACATTGGAACAGTTTGTTCAAGGTTGATGATATGAACTTTATCGCGTGAACCAAAAATGTAAGTTTTCATTTTTGGGTTCCAGTAACGGGTTTTGTGACCGAAATGAACACCTGCTTTAAGCATATCGCGCATAGAAACGTTTGGCATGATTTTTCCTTTATTTGGTTTAGGGGGTTAAGCGTTCATACATTCAAATATACCTAACTCTTTATTGTTTGGTTCTTTGTTTAATTCAATTAAACAAATTCAAACTGAGCACCCCAGTATATCCTTAGTAAATGTATGTGAATTTATAATAAGTATTATTATTTTTAATAATACAAGTTTAGGTGCAAAACATCACCGATAACAGTGTGTTAGAAAATATTTATTAAAATGGCTTAACACCATCTAAAATCATAATCAAAAAACACAATATTCAACCGATAAATTTAGCGCGCACTTTATACCATAAAAATATGCATTAAGCTAGAGAACAAGTCTAAAAGTAAAAGGTACATTGTCATTTTTTTTATAATTATATAATTTTAGTGGGATAATTTTATCGTTCGCGCTAAAATTATCGTCATTATATTTTGATTCAATATTTGACTTAACATTACGGCGATAAACCATCATGTCTACTGAACTTTTTTTTATTTATGACACTCACTGCCCTTGGAGCTTTGCAGCAACTTCTTTGGTGAAAGAAATTGCGAATGCTTTTCCAGATATCAATTTAAATTTATGGCACAGTGCACATTATGAAGGTGATGAAAAAGTCAATCGAAAAACAGTAGATGCTGTTGAAGATGACGCTGGCATTGAATTCACCAATGAATACATTAACACTATCAATATTGAGAAAGATTCAACATTATGTGCCAACCTACTTGGTTGGGTTAGTCAAAAGGTACCACACCTTACTTTAGACCTTTTGCAAGCCATTCAAAAACAGCATTTTGAACAAGGTACAGCTTTCACACATGAAAGTGATTTCCAATCAATCATTGAAACACTTAAGCTATCCCCTCCTGGCAAAGTGTTTAAAGAAGGTAAAATTGCTAAGGAAGCAGAATTTACCTTGCAAGAGATTCACGATTTTCAAGAATTTATTGGTACAAAAGCAATTCCAGCATTATTAATTGCTCATAATGAAAACCTAATCTTGTTACAACACAATTTATATTTACAAGACCCTAGCGCTATTCTAGAAGCTGTTGAGCTTGAAATAGCAAAAGACTAGACATTAGACAATAACTGTACTTTTAGGCAAAATAACGCCTAATGCATAAACATTAAAATAATTGAGGAATAAATGGGTATTACAATTAAAACTCAGGAAGAAATAGAAAAAATGCGAATTGCTGGGAAACTTGCGGCTGACGTATTAGAAATGGTCACACCACATGTTAAAGCAGGTGTTACAACAAATGAGTTGAATACCCTATGTGCTGAATATACCGACAAAGTACAAAATGCCATTTCAGCTCCACTCAATTATCATGGATTTCCTAAATCTATCTGTACATCCGTCAACCATGTTGTTTGTCACGGAATTCCTAACGACACACCATTAGCAGATGGTGACATTGTTAATATGGACATTACCGTTATTAAAGACGGGTACCATGGAGATACTAGTAAGATGTTTCTAATTGGTGAAGTTAGCCTTGAAGATAATCGTTTATGTCGCATTACCAGAGAAGCTTTATATGTTGGTTTGAAAAAAGTTAAACCTGGCAACACTTTTGGTGAAATTGGGACCGCGATTCAGAAATTCTTAAAAAAATCTGGTCGTTACTCGATCGTAAAAGAATATTGCGGACACGGTATAGGTAGTGTTTTTCATGAAGAACCACAAATTGTTCACTACAAAAATAACGACAAAGAAAAAATGGTTGAAGGTATGTGTTTTACCATTGAACCTATGGTCAACCTTGGCCGCGCCAACACCCTTTTAGACAAAGAAGACAATTGGACTGTTTATACTTTAGACGGTAAAAAATCGGCACAGTGGGAACATACATTACTGGTAACTAGAACCGGTTGTGAAATCTTGACACTTCACAACGATGATACCATTCCGAGAAATTTACATAATTAATTTCATTACTTGTTTATATAGCTAATTTTTATAAATATAATCTAAGTTATAGATAGACGTTATTTGCTTTTTCAACAAGAAATAAAGCATGATGTCTATCGACTTTATCTAATGAGTAACACATTTAGCTATGCAAAGCCTGCTTCCTATAGAATATAGCGACTCTTTAGCCGTTAGCTCTCCTTTTATTTCGACTCAAGATATTTGTGCACTTAGCCGTAACTTTCAGCAGTGGCAAAAAGACACTTTTCCTAATGTAGAAGTATCCATTTTAGTGTCCACACGGGCACAATTTGTTGACAGGATTCTCAGAAAACTTTGGAGCCAGCATCATCTAGATGAAGACCAAATTAGCCTACTCGCTGTGGGTGGATATGGCCGAGGAGAATTGCACCCTTATTCTGATGTTGACATATTATTGTTGACACAGCCAAAAATAACAGATGATTTATCAGAAAAAATATCGGCCTTTATCACTCAATTATGGGACGTAAAACTAGATATCGGACAAAGTGTTAGAAGTATTAAAGAATGCATTAAACAAGCAAAGAATGACGTTACCGTAGCAACTAACCTTATGGAAATGCGTCAAATTTGTGGAAATGAAGCGTTAACGCAAAATTTATACGCTTTGCTAGAAGCTGACAGTTTTTGGACATCAAAAAAGTTCTTCATCGCAAAACGTGACGAACAACATGAACGACACCAGCAATATCATGGAGCATCGTATACCCTAGAACCAAATTTAAAAGCCAACCCTGGAGGCTTGCGTGATATTCAAACAATTGCTTGGGTTGCAAAACGTCATTTTTCAGCAGACTCATTAGAAGAACTCGTTGCTCATAAATACTTAACACAAAATGAATTTTTTGAATTGTTAGAGTGTCAAGATTATTTATGGCGAATGCGCGCCGCCTTGCACATAATCGCTGGTCGTAGTGAAAATCGTTTATTGTTTGACTACCAACCCGACGTAGCGAGCTTAATGGGCTTTGGCGAAGAAGGAAAATTAGCAATTGAACGCATGATGCAACGCTTCTTTCGTATTCTTGGCCGTGTTGCTGAGCTTAACAAAATGCTGTTACAGCATTTTGAACATGCCATCATCAAAAAAGATTACCCGATTCAAGAATTACCACTCAATAAAGATTTCATTATTGTCGACGGTCACATAAATGCCGTTAACGATAGAGTATTTATGAGTTCAGTAAAAATAATGGAAATGTTTTTACTTGTCGCTCAAAACGAAAACATAACCGGTTTGCATCCCAACACACTCAGGTTACTAAGAAATGCACGCAGACGTTTAATTTCTGGCTTAATGGATTACGCAGAATGCAGGAAAATTTTCGTTGAAATAATGAAGCACCCTAATGGCCTAGGGCTTACTTTTACATTGATGCACCAGCATTCAATTATTGCTGCTTATTTGCCTCAGTGGCGTAATATTGTTGGTCAAATGCAATTCGACCTATTTCATGCATATTCAGTTGATGAGCACAGTTATAGGCTGATTAAAAACCTTCATCGTTTTAGCCTAACCAAATATGATAATGACTTCCCACTTTGCAGTAAAATAATGCAACGTATTCGTAAACCTGAAATCCTTTATATTGCGGGAATTTTTCATGATATTGCTAAAGGGCGTGGCGGTGACCATGCTAAATTAGGTGCAGTAGATGCATTAGAGTTTAGTAAAGTTCACCCAATTAATGACCATGATGGAAGAATGATCGCTTGGTTGGTTAAGAATCATTTACTGATGTCAGTAACAGCACAGCGCCGAGACATCTCAGATTTTGAAGTGATTAAAGCCTTTGGTGAAATTGTTAGAGATGAAGCGCACTTAGATTATCTTTATTGTTTAACCGTAGCTGACATGCGCGCAACCAACGAAAGTTTATGGAATAGCTGGAAAGCAAATCTACTCGAAGAACTTTACTTCAATACTAAAAGAGCCTTTCGTAGAGGCCTTGAAAAGCAAGTAGATTTACGCTCAAAAATTCGAGAAAACCAAGAAAAAGCGTTAGAAATATTAGCGCAAAAAGAAACGGATATTACAGAAGTTAAAAAATTCTGGAATAAACTAAAAGCTGATTATTTTTCTCGTTATTCTCCAGAACAAATTGCTTGGCATAGCCAACATATAATAACGCATAATATCGTTAAGCCTTTAGTGATTATAAGTCCTAAACCTTATCGTGGCGGGACAGAAATATTTATATACACAAAAGCCTCGAGTAATATTTTTGCCAAAATGGTGATATTACTTGATGCAAAACGCCTATCAATTCACGATGCAAAAATCATTAGTAGCAAAAAAGGTTATACATTAAATACTTTTGTTGTACTTGATCAAAAGAACAAAGCGATTACAGACAAAAGTCGTGCTTTAGATATAACAAGAACACTGACAAAGTCATTAATGAAGCCATCACCAAAGATAAAAAATAAAGCTGCGCCAACTTATATTGATAACTTCAAAATACCGACTAAAGTCAGTTTTATTAAAACAGCAACACAAAAAACCACTTTATTAGAAATAATTGCACTTGATCATCCTGGACTTTTAGCTAAATTTGCGAACATTTTTCAACGATGTCAAATAAGCATTCATTCTGCAAAAATCACAACCTTTGGTGAAAAAGCAGAAGACGTATTTACAGTTTCAAATGCCGATAATTTGGCATTGACGCTAGAACAACAAGAACAACTTTCAGCTATGTTATGTGATAAACCACTTAACGAGTAAAACTTTAAAATAAATTAAAAGAATGGGAAATAGCATGTCAAACCTACAAGGTATTATAGAACAAGCTTTTGAAGACAGAATGAACATCACACCTAAAACAGTTTCCGCTGAAATTAAGCAATCAGTTTTAGATGCCTTAGCCGCACTTAATGACGGCTCAGCTCGTGTTGCAGAGAAAATCGCTGGTGAATGGGTTGTTCACCAATGGCTTAAAAAAGCGGTTTTACTCTCATTTAGAATTTGGGACAACGAAGTCATTGATGGTGCTGAAAGTACCTTTTTCGATAAAGTTCCTATGAAATATACAAATTACACACAAACAGATTTTGAAGCTGATGGCGTTCGTGTAGTGCCAGGAGCATCAGTACGTACGGGTAGTTTTATCGGTAAAAATGTTGTGGTTATGCCAAGTTTTGTTAATATTGGCGCCTTTGTTGATGAAGGTTGTATGGTTGATGCATGGGCAACTGTAGGCTCGTGTGCTCAAATTGGTAAGAATGTACACTTGTCTGGTGGTGTTGGTATTGGTGGCGTTTTAGAGCCATTACAGGCTGGCCCAACAATTATTGAAGACAACTGCTTTATTGGTGCTCGTTCAGAAATTGTAGAAGGGGTTGTTGTTGAAGAAGGCGCTGTTATTTCTATGGGCGTTTATATTGGCCAAAGTACGAGAATATTTGACCGTGAAACAGGTGAAGTACATTACGGGCGTGTACCAGCAGGCTCGGTAGTTGTTCCGGGGAATCTTCCGTCTAAATGTGGTACTTATAGTTTGTACGCTGCGATTATCGTTAAGAAAGTTGATGCAAAAACTCGGGCAAAAGTGGGTATAAACGCATTACTTCGTTCGGTATCCGAAGAATAGAAATTTTAAAATTCGTCGACAAATAGCGGTGATTTCATCACCGCTATTATTTTGACACAAGGTAAGTAAACCTTACTTAAACTTCGTAGTACTAAATAAACCACACAATAAAACATCATTTTCATCAATAAAATTATATATAGATAACAGTCTGTTATTTAATAACTCTGCACTTATCGCTTTCGATTAACAAATCAAAAATAGAATTGGCATAGCATTTGCCATCTACAAGTATCGCTTGCTTTATTATTGACTAATTATGAAAAAAATTTTAACGCTACTTGTTGTCCTATCCGCCTTTTTATTGACTGCTTGCAGTACAACAGCAAAAGTTGAGATTGTAAAAAAGCCGTTAATCTCTGATCATCATTTAATGATGTCATTACTTAATCGTCCTGTTACTGAAGACCAAAAAATGATGCTAGCATTTGCACAACAACGTAAAAATTACAGAAGTGATATATTTGTGAATGCTGTCAGTATTAGAGGTCCAAAAGAAAGCGACATTGATACCAACAGAGTTCAACATGTTTATGCTGCATTAATAGAAAGAGACGTTAACTCTGTTAGCATAATTGCCGCTGAGTAAGTTAACTAGCTTTAAAAGCGTAACATATTATTCAATTAGCTTGTTTATTGCGCTCTTCCCCCAAGACAACTGATCAAAGACCTGCAACCACTGCTGATCAAAGTCAGCACTAATTTTTACTGATACTTTGGTTATCGGATGAATAAATTCAATTTTTTGAGCCATTAACATCAATCGTTTAAAACCAAAGTGTTTAATAAAAAAAGGATTCTGTTTATTATCTCCATAATTAATATCACCAATAATGGGATGACGTAAATGTGCTAAATGTCGTCGAATCTGATGCCTTCTCCCCGTTAATGGCAGACATTTAATCAATGAATAACGTACACTATCAAACTTTCCTACCTGTATGGGTAAACTCGCCGTTAATAAAGATTCATAATGAGTAAAAGCATCTTGTGGCGCTTTATCTAAACTGACATTTTTATCACCCAACTTATCCAGTTTTTCTTTAAGTGGATAATCAATGTCGCCACTATCAAGTAAATGACCTCTCGTTAATGCAAAATACGTTTTTTGAATAGTTTTATCCATAAATGCTTGTCCCATCAAACGGGCAACTTCTTCATTAAGACCAAAAAGCAATATTCCTGATGTAGGTCGATCTAATCGATGCAGTGGGTAAACGTATTGGCCAATTTGGTCACGTACTAATTGTAAAGCAAAGTATATTTCGTCTTTATCCATATAACTCCTATGAACAAACAACCCAGCAGGCTTGTCAACCGCTACGATATATTCATCTTGATATAGTATCGTTAAAATGGGTTTTTCATCAAAAGGCATGATTATCTCGAGTTAATTATCAGTGATGCATAAAAGCAAATAGTATTGATCTATTATTATCTCTATAATGCCGACATTATTCGATTATTATTTTATTTATTATTTGGCTATGAGCAATATTTCATCAATTTCTGAATTATTAACACTTTCTGGATCTCAATATAGAGTTTTCGATATTGGACGAAAAATAGATAAATTATCAAAAGAAACGTTTACTAAAGTTGAAGCGAATCAAATCCCCTACCCATTTCCATCTCAAGGACACGCATTTCTTGCGATAACGTTTTGGCAAAAACAAAATTCACAGCCTTATTTATGGTTTGTAAAATTCCCACTTGATGAAAGAGGTTTGCTTAACCTTGTAGCAAGGGACCATTTTATTGCTATTATTATTGAAGCATTAGGGGCTGAACTCGACACAACACCCAATGAGAAACAAGATGAATTGCTAAAAAGTAACCCTTATCATTTTACGCCTCCACAATACAAATTAGCTTATTTAAATAGTTTGATATCTGTTGAAAAAAACAACAATAGCCAGTATTTCGAGGGGGCATTAAATTATTTGTCAGGTAAAAATAATTGGCAAGACTGGCAAAATGTTGGTGTACAAGGTTTAAATGACTTTGTTGTACGTTTATCTGAGAAATCAACACAAAAAACATTACTGAACGCTTTGCCACATCTACCTCAACCGGTTTTACATCCTTTATGTTCTGCATTAGAAAACGTGAAATTGCCTGTTGATGTTATTGATGCTCTTATAGCAAAATTTGAACATAACGTGATCTGTAAAGATAGCAGTAAAACGGCTGAACTTAGCTTTTTATTACGTAGCTTATCATCAAGTTGCGAACACCCACATGTTGTTAAATTTATTGATTCACTCATTAACCAACCTTCATCTGATGCCTTGTTCTCTGAAGAAATAGCCATAGTAATAGCAGGAAGGTGTTGGCAAGTTTTCAGTAATGAACAGCAAACAATGACCTTTTTTGAGTCATTAATAGCTCAACAAGAGATTGAAGTATTCCAAGCTATTTTCAAAGATCTTGTTGCTATTCCTTCTTTACGTCCTTTAATATTCAAATGTATGAGATCACCAAACCGTAGCGATGAATTAAGTAAAGCCATTGGTATGTTATTTCAACGCTAACTATAGAGAGCTCGAATGGAAAATATATATTTATTACTGATCGTTTGTTTATTTTTGTGGTATTTCATTTATCTACGAAAAGTATCGGAATTTGCATTACGCCACATAAAGCAATATTGTGAAAAAGATGCATTACAATTCATTTCACTTTCTCGGCGCTCAAGTAAGTTAAGATTTACCAAAGCTTTAGGTCCTCACTGGATCAGCACATTTGATTTTGAATTTAGTGGCGATAGAGAATCAAGTTATCAAGGACAGGCAACATTATGTGGCTACAAACTTGATAGTATCCATGTTCCTATGTATAAAATTTAATACCGTTAAAATCAACTTAAATTAGCACAAAAAAATGCCGTCCAACATAATTGAACGGCATTTATATTTCTATATTTTTTTAAATCAACATAATTGCTTTATAAATAGCTTAAACATTTCACTTTAATCAACAAAAGTAATGTTTTCCGCTATTTGTTTAGAAAGTGCTGATAGCGCATCTACAACTTTGAAACTTGCATTTTCCATATCAGCAAGGGCTTTTACAGATCTCTCACTTTCACCAGCCGCATGGGCTTTTAATGCATCAATACCATGGCTGTGAACAGCAATATGAGGCGACTCAATTTGTTTAAATGCACTTTGAGTCGCATACTTTTCTGCACCTTCACCTTGATAGAACCATTTTCCTAGACGACACATAGTGTGGTCAGCAAAGTCAGCTGCCGTTTTATCCGACATGCCTAACATCACTTTATAGACATCAAGCTTCCAAACAACATGATCCATTTTCACCGTTTGTAAGAAAGAATCTGCAGTCGTGTTAGTAATAACTGAATACATGTTTTTAGATAAAGCTACAATTTGCTTCGCGGTACCTTCGATAGAAGAGGTACTCTCACTTATTTCTTCACTCTTATCTCCAACATGGCTTATTCCGCTGATCACATCACCCATTTGAGTATTCACTTGCTCAATAAGATTAGAAATTTCATTAGAGGCTTCTGCAGAGCGCTGTGCTAATGTTCTAACTTCATCGGCTACAACAGCGAAACCTCGACCTTGTTCACCAGCTCTAGCGGCTTCTATAGCTGCATTCAAGGCTAACAAGTTAGTCTGATCTGAAATCCCCTTGATAATATTTACAAAATCATTAATACCAGATGTCACAGTTTTTAGTTGGTCTGCAGATGTTGAAGCTGCTTGTGTATCAGTAGAAATTTGGGAAGTAGATGCAATTGTGCTCGATAACATGTCCATAATTTGATCAAACAACTGCTGAGATGATCGAAAGGTATCTCGATGTTGATTCAAATCAGTAGATGACACTGCAATATCTTCACGTATATTGTTAACAAGAATAGATGATTGCATCCATAACTTATTCATCTCTTCTTGAGTCCGATAACGTGTAGAGTTATTAGACATATCTTCGGCAAGTTGACCACTTTCACTTTCAGCTGAAGCTAAATCAGATTGTAAGGTTTCAATACGCGTTCTTAATTCATTATTCTCATTTTTCAGACGAATGTTTTCTTCTTTATGTTTTGCACCAAAAATCATATTTGTTTACTGCCTTTGATATAAAGTTTTATATATTTAATATATATTAAAAATGATACATGCATAGATTTATTTACATATATCTGAAATAACACGCTAAAAAACAATAATTAGGTAAAATTAATTAACAATATGGAAGTATAGGTAATGATTAAACAAATAAAAATATTTACAGTCTTTTTAATTTTAATTACATCGTTTTCAGGCTGTACACTAGAAAACGATACTATTGAAAGAATCTCGGCGAAAAATGTTCAACAATTTACTCCACAATTTATTGTTGGCGGTCAACCCAGTGAGCTTGACCTAGTTATTCTTTCTGAAAGTGGGATTAAAACTATAATCAATTTACGTGGCGACGGTGAGTTTAATGATTTTGATGAAAAAGCTAAAGTAGAAGCCTTAGGCATGACTTATATCACTATTCCAATTTCTGGTGCTTCGGACATTAATAGTGAAAATTTAATCTCATTTTCTAACGCTATTGAAAACCAAGAAGAAGCTTTTGTTCATTGTGCAAGTGGTAACCGTGTTGGTGCAATGTTCGCATTAGATGCACACTTTAACCACGATAAAAGCCTAGAAGAAGCAATTACTATTGGAAAAAAATCCGGTTTAACAAGATTAGAGGCTACCGTTCGAAAAGTGATTATGAATAAATAAAAGAATTGTCAAAACAAGACAATAAGTAAGATAAAATTATTAGACGTTTAAGTCCTCACAATTAATGATATTACATAATGAGTTCTGAATAAAAAAGCTCAAGACTTGCTTGAGCTTTTTTTATTAATTAACATAAGGTTAATTAGAAAGGCATTTTCATCCCTGGGGGTAATTGCATTCCACCAGTTAAAGCACCCATTTTTTCTTTATTTTGCTCTTCTACACGACGAACAGCATCGTTAAATGCCGCTGAAATCAAATCTTCAAGCATATCTTTATCGTCTTCCATCAGGCTATCGTCAATATCTACGCGACGTACACTGTGTCCGCCTGTCATAGTGACCTTAACCATACCAGCGCCTGACTCACCAATCACTTCCATTTTAGCTAATTGCTCTTGAGCTTTTGCCATTTTTTCTTGCATTTGTTGGGCTTGTTTCATTAAATTGCCCATTCCGCCTTTCATCATAATATGTTCTCCAAAGTTCTGTTGCCGCCAAAGATAGAGCTTAACGCGACAAATATCAAGTAGCAGTTATAGCGCTACGATTGTATTTTCATCTAATTCTGCTTGAAAATGAGTTTTCAAACCAATAATTATCTCATCGTTTTCTAGTAATTCTTTCGCATAATCATATCGTTTATCATTAATATGCGATTGAATCTTATAAGGGTCATGGGATGTTTCATCCACAATTGTTAATTCTACAGTAACTTGTCTCTTCAAAAAATCTGAAATGCACTGTTCAAGCTTTTTATGGGCAACGTCACTATTTAAATGCTTTGTAGCTTGATCTAAATTAAGTAATAGTAAATCGTCAGTAGATTGTTCACTAACGGTTGCATGTATTGCTAATTGTCGCAACCTGCCCGTTAGTGACATTGCATCAATCATGTTTGCCCATTTATCAACTTGATTAGCTGAACGAATTTTAGCAGGGTCAATAACACTTAAGTCAAAAGCTTGTTCTGAAATCGTTTCTAACGCAGGAACATTAACTTTAGACTCTTCCTGTGTTGTTAGTTCAATTGCGTCAGAGAGTTTATTATCTTGACGCCCTTTGACGTCATCAGACTTTTTTGCATTTTTTTCTAGCCCTTTCTTCCGACTACGCAACATGTTTCTGGTCGCTAAAGCTTTTTCAATAGGCGATTGTACCAAAGGCTCACCAATAGAAGGTGTGTCTATAATTGTATTTTCAGTTGCTGTATCTAGAATTGAATTGTTGTGTTCAACATTATGAGTGGGTGTATTTATATAATCAGGTGAAGATAAAACATTAGCATTAGAAAAGCTTTCTGGTTCAGCAATAGGGCTATCAATCACTTCTGGAACTTTACTATCTATAGTATTTACAGAAACAATTGCTTCTGCGAATGGAGCTATTATTTGTTTTTCTGCAGGAACCTTCTCAGAAAATTCATCAGGTATTTCAGTTACAGGAACACTTTTTATAGCGGCTAAAGTTACATCAGCTCTATCAATATTAGTTTCATCAAATTTAACGTCCTCAAAGTCACTAAGCTGGTTAACCGAAGTTACAGGTATAGTTTGGGCATTATTTATAGGCGTAAATGCTAACAATCTTAAAAGCAACATGTCGAATGCCGCTTGTTCATCAGCAGCATATGGTAAGTCCTTACGACCATTCAGCACAATTTGATAATAAAGTTGAACATCCTCGGCGCTCATTGCTTGACTGAACTTTTCAACTAATTGATTATGTTCAGGTGATAAATCAAAGTGCTGCCCAACCACTTGTGTCATGGCAACTTGATGAAGTAACTGAATGAGTTCTGCCGTTAAACGACTATAATTTGGTGCATAAGAAGCAATATCTAATGAAAGATTCATCAAACCTTTAGGATCTTCTTTCAAAAGCGATATGAGTATTTTATAAACCCAATTTTGATCTACACCACCCAGCATTTGTTGTACATTAGCTAAAGTAATATTGCCCTGCCCTTGAGCGATACTTTGGTCGGTTAAACTTAAACAGTCACGCATACTCCCTCTAGCTGCCTTTGCTAACAACGTTAAAGCACCTTTTTCAACGGAAACGTCTTCTGCTTGCAATATTTCTTGGGTCTTCTGCTCTATTTGACTAACGGTTAATGCTTTTAAATGAAACTGTAAACAACGAGATAAAACCGTAATTGGAAGCTTTTGTGGATCAGTTGTCGCTAGAATAAATTTTACATGTTCAGGGGGCTCTTCAAGCGTTTTCAACAACGCATTAAAACTACTACGAGAAAGCATATGTACTTCATCGATTAAATATACCTTATAGCGCCCTCGTGTTGGTGCATATTGAACATTATCAAGAATTTCACGTGTATCATCAACTTTGGTTTTAGAAGCTGCATCAATTTCTAACAAATCAATAAAGCGTCCTTGATCAATATCTTGGCAAGTATCGCAAACGCCACAAGGTGATGAAGTTATACCTTGTTCACAGTTTAGGCTTTTAGCAAAAATTCGAGCTATCGTTGTCTTACCTACCCCTCTAGTTCCAGTAAATAAATAAGCATGATGCAAACGTTGTTGTTCTAGTGCATTGATTAGAACTGTAACAACATGCTCTTGACCCATTAATTCTGTAAACTTTTTAGGGCGCCATTTACGTGCTAATACTTGATAACTCATATTACTTGCCTAATCGCCGCTGTACTGCACTAAAGAATGAATTGACAAACCTAGATTTTCTAAACGTTTTTCTCCACCCAAGTCAGGTAATGATATTACAAATGCTGCATCGGTTACTTCTGCACCTAATTCTTTAGCAAGGATTAAAGTCGCTTCAATAGTTCCACCTGTAGCAAGAAGATCATCGATAATTAGTACTTTATCATTCGATGTTAAGGCGTCTTGATGTATTTCTAATATATCTGTGCCGTATTCCAACTGATAACTTTGGCTATTAGTAGCTCTTGGTAACTTACCTGGCTTTCTAACGGGTATAAAGCTAACACCAAGCGCAAGTGCTAATGGAGCACCAAAAAGAAAACCTCGAGCCTCGGTACCAATAATTTTAGTAAAACCGCAGTTTTTATATTTAGCTTTAAGTAAATCTATAGTTAATTGATACGCTGCAGGGTCATCAAGTATCCCGGTAATATCACGGAATAGAATTCCCTCTTTAGGGTAATTAGGTACGGCGTGGATAGCGTTTTGTAAAAGTAATAATTGTGTTTCAGTCATTGTTAGCAATTCAAAAGTGAAAATATTATGAGTACTTAAGAATAAAGCAAAACTGATAAAAATTATAGTGAATAACGAGTAGAATTTTGATGATTGTTTTGATTTACAGCATTAAGAAGAGAACTTTCATCAATAGGTTTAGTTATAATTGCTTGAAAAGAAAGTGAACGGGTTAAAGCGGTAACTTCAGCAAGATTTTGTGTTGTCATAAAAATGGCAGGAGTATTTGCTGTAAATGGGTTATTCAAAAGGTTCTTACTTAATTGTAGACCATTCATCACAGGCATCAGATGGTCAATAATATATAAATCAAAAGGTGTTTTTTGTGCTTTTTCAAAAGCATCTAAGCCATTTGATGCAGTCTCAACTGTATGACCGGCTTGCATCAATAGTGGTGTAACAACGTCTAAAATAGACTTTTTATCATCAATGAGTAATATATACATTTATCAATTGTTCTTAATTTTTATTGGGGGGGTAAATTAGGTAAAACTAATTTGATAAAAGCGTAAACCAACCCATTACCATTGGCAGCAACGGGGCAGAAACTAATACAACAAGGCCTACAAATAAATGGAAAATAGATGTGTTGTCTTTGAACTCTTCGTTATTTGACATTTTTCATACCTGCAGGCTTAAAAATAAAGAGCGCGCATTCTAGCCGACAAAATCATTTATTCCTAGTTAAAGTTTATCTAGATACAACAAAACATTCATCAAAGTGATTATTAAACAACTTCCATTCATCACTTTAACCTTCATAATATTTACAAGTTCATGAGTTATAAAAGCTTAAGACATAAAAAAACCAGCCTTAGGCTGGTTTTTAGTAGAAAAGTAAAAATTATATAGAAACTTTTTTACGCTTCGCGGTATCTTCTATGAAGCTTACCCAACCTTTAGCTGTTCTACGAGACTTAGGGTCTTTCAATGCTTTTTTGATATAAACATGAGCTTGTTTGTAGTTTTCAAGATAAAAGTACGATTCTGCAATACTTTGATTCAATCGACCTGGGTTTTTAACACCTATTTCAATTGCTTTCTTTAAAGCTACAATAGCCTTAGCAAACTGTTCATCTTGGTTTAACAACATACCTTGCTTGCTATAATGCTTAGATAAATTAGTCATTTTAGCTAATTCACCATAATAGCTAGCAGCTTTATCTATATGTTGAGCAGCATGCCAAGAGTTAGCTAAAGTAAAGAGATTAGAGTCATCGCGTTTAACAAGACCTGAATCAATGTACTTTTCCAATAAAACAGCAGATTTATGAGGAATATCACTTTGTGCATACAAGTTAGCAAGCATCTTAATTTGGCTTTCTTTATCAAGGTAGCCTTTCTTATGCGCTAAATCCATTGTTGCTAAACTTTTAGGATAATCTTCTATCATCGCATAAAATGAGCCTAGTTGAGTCCAAAATAACTGCTCTTCAGGAAGAATTTGTACTGCAGTTTCTAAAACTTCAACACATTTCTTAAACATTTTACGTTCATAATAAGAGTTTAACTTAAGTATGTATGGATTTTTATTTACTTTATCACCCAACTCAGCTATCGCTTTGTCAGCAGGAGCTATAACTTTATCATACTGTTTGAGTGCTAAATTAGCCTGAGCTACTTTCATCCAAACATTAGCGTCAGATATACCTGTAAAATCCATCCAAGCATCATAAGCAACTAACGCTTTTTTGTAACCTTCAACTTGCATTTGCAAGTCACCAATTAACTTAAGAGATTCTGCTTGCTCAGTTTCATTTAAAATGTCAGGAGCAACTGCTTGTTCAAGATATTCAAGAGACTTTTTCTCTTCACCTTTTTGGGCATACATCACACCAATAAAACGATTTAAAAAAGCTTTGTCGTAGACTTTGCTAGATTTTATCTCTAAAAGCATAGCTAAAGCATTATCAATATTTGATCCATCTTCAGTCTCCACTGAATACGCTTCAAATGCTTTCGCTACTTTTTTACCAACGGTAGGACCAACAAGTTGAGTCTTACGTGTTGGCTTTTCAGATTTCTCTGCGCCAATCGCATAAGTAGATAATGGTAATTGAGCAATCGTTACTGAACCTATGATCAATATAGATATAAAAATCTTATTCATTCTGACTACCCCTTATCCATTGTAAAGTCTAATTGTACTGTTAAACCAGGACGTCGCTGAGCTTTACCGTCAACAACTTTTGGCTTATATCTCCATTTTTTCAAAGCACGTTTAGCGGCTTTATCGAAAATACGTTTAGGTTGTGCATCTATAACGTCAACATCTTCAACACCACCAAGTTCGTTAATAGTAAATGAAAGTTTAACCCAACCTTCTTTACCATCTCGAGCAGCTTGTGGTGGATACTTAGGGTCAATTCTAACTATCGGAGATGCATCACCATCACGACCAAAAGCAGCGCCAGGAGCAGACATACCAGTGTTTGCAGCTGATAAATTAACACTTGGCATGTTAAAAGTTAAACCACCAGAGTTATTATTTGCTTCAGGCTCGGGAGCTTGAGGTTTAGGCGGTGTTTTCGGCGGCGGAGGCGGCGGCGGCGGTACACGCTGACGACGTTCTGCTGCTGACTTAGGCGGCGTAGTATTAACTTCTACAACTATATTATCCAAAGCTTCTTGTTTCGTCATGTCACCACTTGAAACAAGAAAAGCCATAAAGGAAAATAGTGCAAAAGTAACCGCTGCGCCTAGTAGTAATGAAACTAAAAAGCGAACCATAAACTACCCCTTAGCTGCAGCAATAGAAATTCTATCTATGCCCGCATCTTTAATCGCATCCATTACTTTAACAACTATGCCATGTTTTGCATCTTTGTCTGCTTGAATGATAACAACATCAGTTGGTTGCTCTGCTAATAATTTTTCAATATTAGCTGCAACACGTTCGACATCAACGCGACGTTTATCTAACCAAATTTCGCCATTTTCTCTAACAGCAACAAAAATGTTAGCTGATTTTTGCTTGCTTTGGTTAGCCGCTTTAGGTTTATTAACTTCAATACCAGCTTCTTTAACAAATGAAGTGGTTACAATGAAGAAGATCAGCATGATAAATACGATGTCTAGCATCGGTGTCATATCAATTACTGCTTCTTCGTCTTCACGAATACGTTTACGTGCCATTCGAATATCTCTCTAGTGATGAGGTAAACTGTCAACCAGTTTAGCCTTTGCTAGTTTAACTTTAGCGTCTAACCTTGAACTGAAAAACACTCCTGATAATGCAGCAACCATTCCCGCCATTGTCGGGATAGTAGCCATTGATATACCAGCAGCCATCAGACGCGGATTACCTGTACCTTGTTGAGCCATTGTCTCAAACACACCAATCATACCGGTGACCGTACCTAATAATCCAATCAGTGGACACATTGCCACTAAGGTTCTAATTGTGAGCATGCGTTGCTCTAGTAATTCTGTCGCTTCGGAGATCCAAGTATCTCTAATCCGATGGGCATACCAAGATGTAGTATCTTGGCGTGCATCCCAACGATTGACGATATCGTCTTTCATTGCAGGGTAAACTTTTGATAAGAACCAGTAGCGCTCTATCATCATTACCCACATCAGTAAGAGAGCGAAGGCAACAACATATAATACGTTACCACCTGTCGCAATAAAACTCCTGACAGATTCCCAAAGCTCTATCAGGAATAACATTATTTAGACTCCTTCTCAGCAATCGCAGCAATTAATCCTGCGCTTTGCTCGTCAAGTTTTTGCAATACAGACTTACTCTTACCAGCAACAACACTGTGAACTAAGATAAGTGGTAATGCACAAATTAGACCTAATGCAGTTGTTACAAGTGCAAGAGAGATGTCACCAGCCATGATTTTCGGGTCGCCTGTACCAAACAATGTAATCGTTTGGAAAGTCATAATCATACCGATAACCGTACCTAAAAGACCCATTAATGGAGCGATAGCAGCAAACATTTTGATTAAGTTAATACCACGATCAACTTTTGGTGTTTCACGTAATATAGCTTCATCAAGTTTAAGTTCAAGTGTTTCAGCGTCAACATTTCTGTTTTCATGATAAACCTTAATTAAACGACCTAATGGATTGTTGTCATTTGGTTGTTCAAGGTTTTTCTCTTGAGACTTAATTCGAGAGCTAATTGTAGTTAGTACAAGCATACGTTCAAGTGCGATGAGGAAACCAAGTGCTAATAACACTGTGATTGCATAACCAACTGTACCACCTTCATGATAGAACTCCATAAGTACTTTCTTACGAGTTTCTAACGCTAAGATACCACCGCGTGAAGGGTCAATATACAAAGGGTGATGACCAGAAGTTTCAGTAAAGAAATCTGAAGCCGTACCTGTAATGTAACCAGCAGGTTGTTTAGCTAAAGGTTGAACTTGACCAACTTCATCATTGTAGTTTAAGAAACCTTCAGCAGATACTAGGTTAAAAGTACCTATACGCGTAATTGTTTCTGTAGAAGTAGAACCATCTAGGCTTGTTACTTCTGAACTAAATTGTGAAACTTTACCCGACTGAGTCATTTCAGTTTGTAAAGCAATCCATAACTCTTCAAGTTGCTCAAGTTCTGGTATTTTCTTTGAGTTAGCAATAACGTCTAGCGCTTTGCCTCGGCCAGAAAATTCAGAACTTACAATTGAAGTAGCGATTTGACCATAAGCATCAGCGGCAGCAGCACGAGTAACACCGAACATTTCGCCTAAAGTACCTGTTGCATTATCTAATTCAACAGAACGTTGCGCAATAGTAATATCGTTAGCAGCATACTCTTTAGTTAAACGAGCGTTACGAGCATTTTGATTAGCTAATTCTTTTTTAGCCTTATTCAAAAGTGCTTGTTTATCAGCACGAGCTGATTTGAACTCTGCTTCACGTTTCTTATCAAGCTTACCTTCAGAAATACGATCGTTTTTAACTTGTTTTAACAAGTCATCCAAATCGTTAGCTACGGCTGATGTTGCTACTGTCATAGAGGCAGCAAGCATTACAAATTTAATAATATTTTTCATTATTGTGCTCCTGCTGCAAATACTGGTAATTTAGTTAAGTTTTTAGGTAATTGATTACGAGCCATTGCAATAGCATCTTTAATCGGTTTTAAATATTCATCGCCTAAAGCTTCCCAGCCACGTGTTTCATTGTTCCAAACCCAAACATTTTTCATGTCTAGTGATTGAGCAACTAAAGATACACGACCCATGTGAACGAAATCAGCAGTGATCGTACGATCACCTAAATCTAATTCACCTTGGTACGCATCAAAAACTGTACCGTAGTTAGCTTCAATTTCATAAGCTTCAAGTACTAAACGAAACTGCTCTGAAACTGTAACATCTGAGGTACCCATAATGTCACGTAAACCTGCTACACGCTCTTTACGGTTTTCGATATTCACAGGAATATCTAACTCAACAAACTTGTCTAAAGTATCAATCATCTTATACATAAGAGGAACGATACCCTGTTTAGTTTTTTCAATACTACCAATCTGATCTTCTAATGATTTAATGTTCGCGAGCTGATCATTAACCATTAATTGAATGTGATCATTGTATTGAGATAAAGTTTCAGCTTCATCAACAGTTAAACGATATTCACCTAAAAGTTCAATAGTTTGTTCATAGATACTATTGATCTTAACTTGTGATTTTTTAGAAGCTTGAAATGTTTGAGCTTCTGCTTTTTGTAGTTCTGTTAATGCATCTGCAGAAGCGAAGTTGCTTGCTGTTAATGCTAATGCGCCTATTATCGTCGAAGCGATAAGGCTTTTCTTGCTTAATTTGGACATAGTTCCCAACCAATTGCTATTGAATGTGGATAACATGGAGATGTTAACGCAAATTTAATAATCTGCCATTTTTGTTTTTATTTCTCTAGAATAAAACAATCTAATATTCCCAGACGACAGCGTGACTGTCAACTAAGCACATCAAAAAGTCGGCAAATTCCAGCAAATCATCTAAATACATCGGTTTTGTTACGCGACTTAACGTCTAATTTCTTGCTCAAAAAAAGAACGTTTTATCGGTTAATTCGAGTAACTAAACTAAGTGTATTATTTGAAAATATATTTGCTCCTATTAGTTTTACTAATTCATTCGTACTAAGTCAAATTTATTTAATCAAATTTTCATGATATTTGGACATGAAATGTGAATAAATTGACATAACCTAGAACAAAAAACATGCTACAATGCAGCTACGCTACTAATTTAGTTGATTTTTTTTATGCTTAGTGACCCAATATTTAATTTTGAAATTTGGTTAACATTATGTGCTGTTGGTTTTGCTGCTGGGCTCATTGACGCGATAGCTGGAGGTGGTGGAATGCTGACAGTGCCAACTTTACTTACTACAGGTTTACCTCCTCATATTGCGCTAGGCACAAATAAATTAGCAGCCTCTTTTGGTTCTTTAACAGCGTCCATCACTTTTTATCGTAAAAAGTTATTCGATCCGCACTTTTGGCGTTTATCTATTTTATATACTGCCATTGGCGCTATTCTTGGTACGCTCGCTGTTGGCTATTTATCAAGCGAGTTTTTAGAAAAGTCCATTCCTATTATTATAGTCGTAACAGCTATTTATACTTTATTTTCAAAAACGATTGTCTCTGACATACAGGGACTTCCTCCCCTCTCATCACGTTTAAAGAAAATACAAAGTGCTCAAGGTTTTATACTCGGTTTTTACGATGGTGTTGCTGGTCCTGGTACGGGGGCGTTTTGGACGGCATCTTCAAGTGCACTCTACAAAATAAACATTCTACTTAGCTGTGGATTGGCACGTTCAACAAATTTCGTGAGTAATTTTTGTAGTCTTTTAACATTTTTCTACTTCGGATACGTTAACGTTATTATCGGTATTTCAATGGGAGTATTTATTATGTTGGGCGCAGCAGTGGGTGCTCATTGGGCAATTAAGTTTGGTAATCGCTTTATTCGCCCTGTTTTCATCATAGTAGTTATTTCTATGTCAGTGAATTTGGCATATCATGCATGGTTCACTCAGTAATAATGTTTAAAAAGTTGTAACTTATGCAATTGCCACTCGATAGAATCACTGCAGTTTTAGATGATCTAACTGAACAAGCTAAAATTATAGATGCTGAGAATCAACACACAAAATCTCACTATTTACTCAAAGATAAAGACATTTTTTCAGAAGCACTCTTTTCTACGAATAGTGATAGATTACAACCGTATGTAGACGAAGTTCGTGGAAAAACAAAAGAATTATCAAGGTTGCTTATCAATGGAAGAAAAGAATTATCTCACAATAGATTACAATCTATAGAGCAACAAATTTCAGCCATACTTAATGCAATAAGATCAAACAAAGGTATACATCAAGAAGCCCAATATCGTTTAACAGCAATTAACGCCCGTCGTTATAAAAAAGCAGCTAAACAACTTTTTAAGTCTAGCCAAGCACTATATCAACAATTGTCTGAACATCATGAGTTTGAAAGAAGGCTGCTTGCAATGCTCCATGAACGAGAATTACTCCGAAAAAGCGCATCGCCAAGCAAAGCTAAGACATTATCCGATGAAGTTCTTGCTCTTCATCAACGTTTAGGACGTTGCCGTCAAGCTATTTCGAGAATCGAACGTCAAATCGAAGTTGCCGAAAAACCTAGATAATATCAGTTAAATAACTCGCTTTTTACTTCATCTGGCATTAATCTTATATGAGAACCAAATAAATTTAACTAATTGTAAATTGAAGAGGATTGGAATGAGAATATCTGATGACATTCATAATTATTATGAAAAATTAGTCGTGCAACACTTTGCAGCATTAAAATTAGAAGACAAATACGATGTTGATTTTATTGCTGATTTAACTTGTGTTGTTTTAAATCAATTGCCAACTCGTTATATTAGGCATGAAGTTGACATGTCATTTTATTTACCTGCTTCTGAACGGTTTGAAATGGAAAGCAATGTAAAAGTTGCCATTAGTAAAGCCATCGAGTTTATGAAAGCTCACGAGGCTTAAACCTATCTTATTATTATAAAAGTGTTCAAACTATTGAGCACTTTTATAAAAAATTCATATCGCAATCTTAACCCAAACCTTGCAGCATAGAGCGTTCCAACTCACAGAGTAAACTTATAACTTTTGTTATTATCTTAGATAAAGAACTAAGTAATCCTTAATATCCCACCTAAAATAACTTAATATTTTTAGATACTTGCATGTATTCATAATCTCTGATTATATTAATAAAAATTTAACAAACGCTCACACTGAGGGAACCATGTTTGCATTTAACCATCCAAAAAAGACGCTATTATTATGTGCAGCTCTGTCATTAGCTGCTTGCCAAAACAACAAAGAATCTATGAATAATAAGGCTCATGTAATGAATGTTGATAAAAACATCGCATACAACACTCTAGGACAAACTGACGAAGATCATCTATATCTTGAAGAAGTTCTAGGCGAAAAGGCGTTAAGCGAAGTAAAAAACTGGAATACCCAAACGTTAGAACGCTTAATGGACGATCCTCTATTTACGCAGATGAATAATGAAGTACTGGAAATAGTAAATAGCAAAGATAAAATCCCATACGTTTCGTTCAGAGGTGGTGAAGTCCATAATTTTTGGCAAGATGAACAGCATGAAAGAGGTGTGTGGAGAAAATCTAGTTTATCTAGTTACCTATCAGACGCTCCTGTTTGGGAAACTGTTTTAGATTTTGATGCGCTATCCAAAACTGAAAATAAAAATTGGGTTTACAAAGGTAATAATTGTTTATCGCCTGATTATGAGCTTTGTATTGTGAGCTTATCCGATGGCGGTAAAGATGCGGTAGTTAATCGAGAATTTAATACAAAAACCAAGTCCTTCGTACAAGAAGGTTTTGTAACACAAGAAAGTAAAGGGAGTATGGATTGGATCGACAAAAACACAACGATTATCGGGGTTGATTTTGGGCAAAACACCATGACTGACTCTGGTTACCCTATGGTATCAAAAGTTTGGAAAAGAGGTACTCCATTATCGAGTGCTGTTGAAATAGATCGAGGCGAACAAGCCGATGTTGGATATTGGGGTGGCGTTACAGAATTAAGTGATGGTCGTCGTGAAATTATGACTACGCGTGCTATTACATTTTATAATACAGAATATTATTGGTTCCCACGTAATAACGATGGGAGTATTAGAGAAAAAATAAAACTGCCTGTGCCAGAAAAATCAAGTCTCAGTGGTGAATTTAAAGGGCAAATGTTACTTAAATTAAATGAAAATTGGCGTGGATTTAACTTAGGTGATTTAGTCAGTTTTAACATTGCTAACTTTATGAAAGATGGCAGAATTGACCATGTAAATCTTGTTTTTAGCCCTGATGAAAAATCTTCAATTGGTAACTTTGGTATAACTAAATCTAAAATACTCATGAGTATTTATCGTGATGTGACTGGTTCTGCTTATGAATTTGATTGGGATGGCCATATTTGGGTATCTACAAAATTAGCATTCCCGTCTAATGGTTCAGTCTCTATAGGAAGTACTAATAATAAGGAAGAAGTCGCCTTTATTTCAGCAGAGAGTTTCCTTAATCCTGACACTTTATATACCTACAACACAGCTACAGGTGAAAAAGCTAAAGCAAAATCTTTACCTAGCTGGTTTGATGCAGATAATATGGTGAGCGAACAATTTTTTGTTACATCAACTGACGGTACTCAAGTCCCCTATTTTGTAGTTCGTGGTAAAAACACAAAAATGAATGGCAAAAACCCTACCCTACTTTATGGCTATGGTGGATTTGAAGTTTCATTGAACCCAAGTTATTCAGCAACACGAGGAAAGTTGTGGTTAGAAAGAGGTGGTGTCTATGTTCTAGCTAATATTCGTGGTGGAGGAGAGTACGGGCCTAAATGGCATCAAGCAGGATTAAAAACGCAAAGACAACGTATTTATGATGATTTTATAGCTGTCGCTGAAGACTTAGTCGCTAAAAGTATTACGTCCCCTAAACATTTAGGAATTGAAGGAGGATCTAATGGTGGATTGCTAATGGGTGTTATGTTTACTCAAAGACCAGACTTATTCAATGCTGTTATATGTGCTGTTCCCTTGCTCGATATGATGCGTTACCATACTCTGTTAGCTGGTGCATCATGGATGGGCGAATATGGTAACCCTGAAAATGACATTGAAGGAAAGTTCTTGCGCAGTATTTCTCCTTATCACAATATTGATCCTGACGCAGAGTATCCTGAAGTTTTCTTTATAACGTCTACTAAAGATGACAGGGTTCATCCCGGACATGCACGAAAAGTAGCTAAGCGAATGGAAGATCAAGGACATAAGTTTTTATATTATGAAAACATCGATGGTGGACATTCAGCAGCTGCTAATCTCAAAGAAACAGCGAAACGTATCGCCCTACAGCATACTTATTTGATGCAGAAACTTTCAATTAACTAATACTTATTAATAGAAAAGCCGTTTATGAGTGGCCAACATAATAAACTGTGGCCACTTAATTCATATATATAAATTTTAATATGTTAGAAATAGAGGAAGCGACTTACCATTATTTCTTGTAATAATCACAACGGGCATAGTTAAATAAAAATACTTTGGGACTATTAATATAAATAATTCATATAACAATAATAATTAAGGAAATTAAATGATTAAATCAATTTTTAAATGGATAGGCCTTTCCTTACTGGCCGTAATAATACTAGGTGGCTCATTCGCTTCACACGAATGGTATGCCGACAAACCATTTATGCTACGAGCATTTATGGATAGAACGATGCTAAAACAAGCATTTGAAAGTCCAGAGACTCTAACATCATTAGGTTTTTTAGAATCTGTAGGCATTACTGGCCATAACGCTGAGCTCGATGATGACCGCCCAGAAAAAACTGATGCACTTTTTGCCCAAATGAAAACCATAAAACAAACACTACAATCTTATAATGATAGTGATTTAGACGAATCAGAGTTGTTATCTAAAGAAATAGCTATGTATTTATTAGATGTTGTTTCAGCCTCTGAACCATACCGTTATCACAACTACCCAGTGAACCAGTTATTTGGTATTCAAAATGGTTACCCTAGTTTTATGGATGCCCAACATCAGGTAAATTCGGTTGAAGATGCAGAAAATTATATTTCTCGCCTTCACAAAGTAAAAGTTAAATTTGAGCAAAATCTTGAAGGTTTAAAATTACGTGAGCAAAAGGGAATTATTCCTCCACGCTTTGTAATCGATCGTGTACTTGAAGAAATGACAGAGTTTGTTAGCAAGCCTGTTGAAGAAAACATACTCTATTCTTCATTGCAAAAGAAATTAACTGACGCTGAAGGTATTTCTACCGATGACCAAACCAGACTATTAAGTTTAGCTAAAGAAGAAATTATTTCATCAGTGCATCCAGCTTATCAATTATTCATCAATTACTTTGAGAGAGTTGCTGATAAAGCCACAAATGATGACGGTATTTGGAAATTACCCGACGGTGATATAGTTTATGCACAAGCGCTCAAGTTTTTCACGACGACAGATTACAGTGCTGACTATATTCATGATATTGGGCTAAAGGAAGTTGATCGTATTCAGTTAGAAATAATGGCTATTTTGCAAAACGAAAACTATGACGTAAGCCAAGGATTCACATCAGCAATTGAAAGCCTAGCCGCTGAAGAGAAGTTCTATTATCCTGATACAAAAGAAGGTCGCGACCAAATCCTAATCGATTATCAAACCATACTTGATGAGATAAATGTTGGCTTAGACTCAGCTTTTCGTATTCGCCCTAAAGCAAGTATGAAGGTACGTCGAATACCTGAGTTCAAGGAAAAAACAGCACCGGGAGCTTATTATCAGCAACCATCAATTGATGGCAGTAGACCGGGTATGTTCTTTGCCAACTTATACGATATTAAAGCAACACCTAAATATAGTATGAGAACTCTTGCTTATCATGAAGGTATTCCTGGCCACCATTTTCAAATTGCCATTGCAATGGAATTAGAAGGAATGCCTCTGTTTCGCAGAATGTCTCCTTTTACTGCTTATACAGAAGGTTGGGCATTGTACACAGAACGTTTAGCTTGGGATTTAGGCTTTCAAGATGACCCTTTTGATAACATCGGTCGATTACAAGCAGAGTTATTTCGTGCAGTTCGCTTAGTTGTTGATACTGGTATTCATCATAAACGCTGGACTCGACAAGAAGCGATTGATTATATGGTAGCCAATACAGGTATGGCTCAAAGTGATGTTGTTTCAGAAATAGAACGTTATATCGTCATGCCAGGACAAGCTACATCTTATAAAGTAGGTATGATGAAAATTTTAGAGTTACGTGACAAAGCTAAATCTAGCTTAGGTGATAAGTTTGATTTAAGAGATTTTCATGACGTAATTTTGAAAAATGGCGCGGTTCCTTTAGACATATTAACTCGTTTAGTTGACCAATATATTGCTGATAAAAATATGTAAATAAAACACAAATGAATAAAAAACGGACTGATGCCAATCATACTCCGTTTTTTATTCAACTTACCCCATAAAAAAATAAACATAACAACTACATCGAGTTAACCCACAATTTTTTCTATAATTTTTCTATTTTTGTACATCCTAGGTTTTTAATAAGACTTTAAATCGTCTACTGCTCATTATTGACGCCTTTACAAAAGGAAGCTCAAATGAAATTAAATAAACTCTTACTCACACTTTGTTTCACAACCACTAGCTATCAGCTTTATGCTGCAGAACCCATAAAACCCATAGAGCCTATTATGGTTATGATACCTGCGGGCAGTTTTGCTATGGGAGACATCAGCGAGAAAGACAGTCAACCTATCCATAATGTAAACATTTCAGCGTTTAGTTTAGGGAAATATGAAGTTACGGTAAAAGAATTTCGGCAATTTGTAGAAGCAACTGAATATGAAATGCCATCACAGTGTATTCATCAACTTAATGGTTGGTTTAATTATGGCGCAACTGCAGGCAGCTGGGACAATAATTCATTAACAACAAGTGATTTTCAGCCGGTAAATTGTATCGGTTGGAAAGCGGCCAACGCCTACACGCTTTGGCTTGCAAAAGAAACAGGAAAACCCTATCGATTACCGAGCGAATCAGAATGGGAATACGCAGCAAAAGCAGGTACACAAACCAAATTTTATTTTGGTGACGATCCAGAACAAACCATGGTATGTGATTATGAAAATACAGCAGATTTAACTGGCGAAAATATATTACAGCGCGATACTAACACCAGTTATGTGAATTTTTTTAATGGGAAGTCTAATTGTGTTGATCACTCAGCTTACTCAAGTATTGTTGGTATGTATAAAGCGAATTCATTTGGTTTACATGACATGGTAAGTAATGTCGTTGAGTTTATTGCCGATTGCTATCAAAATAGCTATAAGAATGCACTTAATAATGGTGAAGCACTTATTGACGACGTATGTGAATTCCGCGTAAGTAGAGGAGGAAGTTGGCATTGGAATACCTTTTCAACTAGCCAAAGAGGGGTAATGGGCGAAGAATTTGTCGGCGGCGTAGAAGGTTTTCGAGTAGCGCTTGATGGTAAAGCCTCTGCAATATCAAGTAATACAAAATCATTCTCAAAAGAATTAAAAATAGCCCAAACAAATGAACAAAAAAGACGTGATGCTGTACTTCCTTATCCAGACAAAGTCACTAACTTAACATTAAATCAAGCAAATGGTTTAGCGATATTAACGTGGGATAGAAGTCTGCAAGAAGGGATTGAAAGTTATCGTATTTATCGAAATGCAGGTATTGGTGGTTCTTTTAAACTAATGGCATCTAATTTAGTAGAAACAACGTTTAAAGATGCAAATATTGAGGGCCTTAGATATGAATATACTGTTGTAGCAGTTAGACAACATCAACAAAGTGATTATAGTGATTTGGTCACGACGAAAGCCCCCATAGGTATAGTACCAGGAAGAATAGAAGCTGAGGGCGCCGTTAAAATAAATGGAACGAGCGTAACGAGAACTTCTGATATTGATGGTAAATATAATCTAACTGGATTTGGTGGAATATCAGAAACCGCAGAAATAACGTATGAAATAGAAGTACAAAAATCAGGGAAATATACCCTTAGTTACCGTGTTGCCTCTCCTAGAGATACAAAAGGCTTTAGCGTTTTGATTGATGATAAAGAAGTACTCATCGAAAAAATTATTAAAACAGGCGGTTACAATGAATGGGAAACTCAACAAGGTGGAACGTTCAATCTTAAAAAAGGAAAGTTCTCGTTAGTCATAAGGTCACTTGATAAGAATTGGAAATTAAACTGGTTAGAGTTAACTGAGATTTAAATGAGTTAATCAAGATATTTAAATTGATCACCCCAGTAATTGAGCCTAAATCAATTTTGCATAAAAATTTGTGATGAAGTTTTAGAAGTCTGCTTGTTTTAGCAATACAAGCAGACTACAAGAGTCCCTAACAGGCCTCCTGTCATGAAATAGACGTTCTTTAATAAGTTACCTAATAATCTAAAACACGCAGTTCAATGAGCTTATGCGTGTAAGTATAGACTCGACCTTTACAAAGTTACCAAAGAAAGTATAGAGTTAATAATTAAGACTACATTAGAAAGTTTAGGCGTAGCCCCCCCACCTAATTCAGGTCTAGTTAACACAAGATTATTACCAGCTAAAGCGAATCCGCTTAATAGTGGGTATGTTAGCAACGAACAGGAAGTTATACTCCCCTTACATCAAGAAGATTGGCAATTGACTTTAAAAAACTTTCGCAGACTTAAGTGTTTAATTATTCGTGACTTTTCTGATGTTTTGACTAGACTGATAGAAACTATGTATTGATGTTTCTCTGGAGCCCTATTTGTTCTCTCTATTATCTAAGGTTAAACTAGCAAAAGTGCTATGGCTGATTTGCTTTGTATTCGCGATGCTAAGCCTTGCGCTTACAGCGCCGATTATCATAAGTCTGATAGACGATCTGGCCATAGCGAACCAAAAAAGCCAATCCAGCGAAGGCGTAGAACTCATCCGCCCTCTTACAAAAAATCTAGCGGTACATCGTGGGCTCACCAATCGATTGCGTAATGGCGACATTTCGGCAAAAACGGCAAGGCAAGCAGCGGCAAACAATGTTAATGATGCAATTCGTGGTCTTAACTCACATTATGCAGGTGCGCCTGAAACGCTAGAATGGATCAAGATTGTTGAGCAAGCTTGGCAGGACATTCGATCAAGCGCAGACAACACGAGTGCTGACACACGCGCAATATTTGGCGAGCACTCAATGTTGATCAGCCGAATTCTAATCCAAGCCGATCGACTCGGCACAGGTACTGAATCAGGAAACGTAGAATCATTGATCAGCCTCCGTTCAGACTATTTGTCAATGTCAGAACTGACGGGGCAGATTCGAGGGCTAGGTGCTGGCCACATAGCGTCCCAAGGGGCAGATCTTAGTGTCATTGGGGACTTACGAGTACTTTCAGAGTCACTTAAGAGTCGAGCGATCAGTGCGGATCAAGCTGCTGACCGATTGAGGTTAAACGGCCTTAATGAAATTGCATCGTCAATTGAAGATGCTAATAACGATATCGAAACCTATCTGGCCGTCATTGAGAGCGTCAGTGAAAGCCCGGAAAAATCTAACGCCGGTGCATACTTTGGCCAAGGAACAGAAGTCATCGAGGGCCTTGGAAAGACATTAGCGTTAACGTCGGAGGCGCTTCACAATGACTTTGCAACAAGCATCACAAGTTCAAGTCGTCAGAGCTGGCTAATTGGTGGGATAGTCACTTTCTTTGTGACAATCATCATTACTGCTTTTTCTTTCGTTATCGCTCACATTAACCAACAACTTAAGATTATGAATTCAGATATCAGTCGTGCCGCTAGCGGTAATCTCGGCCACATGACCGCCGCTAATGGTGCAGACGAGTTTGCAGGACTACGTAAGCACTTCAACAATGCCATGGGGGCCGTATCGAACTTGATTGGGGAAATACGCTCAACAGAAACAATCTCGGAGCTTATTTACACTTTTTTATTGATAATGTTGATGATTGTAAAAAGTTGGTTCAAGAGCAAGATAAGGATTTAGAAACAATAGCCACTAACTCGCTTGGCTTGGGCGAAGACAGTGTCAAACTTTACACGGAGACTCTGTCTCTAAAAAATGCCTTCGCACAAACTAACCAATCGACAATAGTTGCACGAGAGGCTTCATCTGCCAGTGTTGTACATATCGAAAGACTGCATATCTCGATGACAGACACGGTAAAAGATATGACTGCGCTGGTCGAACGAAGTAAACAAATTGACGGTATGGTCTCGGTGATTCAAGCCATTGCAGAGCAAACCAATTTGCTTGCATTAAACGCCGCGATCGAAGCAGCACGAGCAGGAGAACAGGGACGTGGCTTCGCGGTCGTTGCAGACGAAGTTAGAACGCTTGCGAGTCGCACACAGACCTCAACGGGAGAAATTCAGAGCATTGTGAGTAACCTCCAAAATGAATTTCAGACAATGTCTCAAGCAGTGGCTAGCAATGCTGAAACAGTCTTTGGAGCTGTTGAACAAGCTAAGAGCTCAGGGCAGGAGTGTGAAAAAATCGCAGAGCAGGTGATTCAATTGAGCGATGTCAGTGCCGCAATTGCTACCATTTCCGAAAGTCAAAAAGCGGAAGCTCAAAGTATTGCAAGCAGGATTGGTGCGCTGAACTCATCTCGCGAAATCATTCACACGACACTGGAAGAAACCAAACGCAATTCACAAGATGTCATCAATACGCTAGGTGCCCTTAGCTCAAAAACCGCCCAATTTGAACTAGGCTAAGTCGACTAGCGATTCATTTTCCTCGAGTAACTTTCGTTATCCTCAGTTTCAACAGTGTAAGCAGAATAAATACCTGAGGAACCTTGAATTACTGACTAGATAATTTTATATAGGTAGCAGCATTAATTAACTCTATGTGAACCGTAAACCTTAGTAACCCTGGGATATATCCTGCTTCACCTAGTAAATTGACCCAGGGTCAATCTCCTAAGTAAAACCAGTGTCAAGTAGTCAACATAGGTAACTTCAGTTAAACCAAGGGAACCAACAGTTAAATTAAGGAATCTATTCTGCTAGTACAAGTTGAATTTACTTAGGTTTTACTCTTGATCCCTAGGAGTTCCCTAGGACTACTGTTAACTCACAGCAATACAATGACACTAACTGCTTATAGTTATGATCAGGATGGATAGCTCAGGAACTCTGATAACACATAAAACATGCTGATCTATGTGGTTGCTTGAAATCGAAAGTTATACCTGAGGCTGACTAACGTCCATATTGGCACCCCATGTCCCTTAGCCTTCCACATACTAATCAATAAGCTGTTGTATGAAGTTACTTGAGGTTACATAGGTGTTGAATTGTGTACCTAAATTAATACTAGAATATGTAACTATTATCTTATCTAATGCGTGTGAGCTTGTTATAACTAACGGTATTACAGGGATCTATGGGAATGCTTGGGATTGGGTGGGATTGGGTGGCAACCCAAGCAGCCACACCTCGGCACATGAGTCGTCTGCTGCGGTTGCTTCCTTCCGGATCTGGCCGAGTTCACAGAGTATCATTGCGAGGGGACCGAAAGGGTCACCATAGATAGTTCCAGCTTTTACTGCAACGGCGCGAATTATCGCTAAAGATTTCGTATGATGCAAGCGCTAGTTTTACAATTGAAATCGTTCGCTTGTTTTTTGAGCAAACAAGCGATTATATACTTAAGATCACATTTTTATTTATGAACGATGACGAGCTAGTCGCTCATTAATTTCTAATAGTACCGATTTAATGACTAATAAATTCTCTTTGCCTAAACGTAATAAAAGCTTATCAGCATCATCTAACGCCTCTACTTCGGCATCTTTATATCGAAACATTACACTTGGGCGAACTAGGTCTAATGAATCTTTAGGAATCTCCATATCCAACACTTTAGTAATAGCATCATGTAATACTTCAGTAAAATTTTCATCAGGGTAGCCAAGTTCTGAGTATGCTTGATCAATCAAAGGTTTCATTTCAAAATACCACTGAACCAATGTTTCACTGTCAAATGATCTCAGTAAATCAACATAAAGAGTAAAACGCCGTGTCGCAGATTCATCCCATTTCCAATCACTACTTGCTCCATTTTTAATTTCATTGGCCACAAACTTAGTACTAGGTTTGATTAAAGGACTATGTTCGTATGCCAAATTCCCTTGCGCAAAATTATCAGTAAACACAACAAAACGACGGATCATATCCTGATTGATTACGAGTTTGAGAAGTTCTTTACGCCAAGTATAAGTCGGAAGCTTCTCTTGGATCCAAGCATCACTTTCATCTAAATTCGGCAATACTGGTTCTGGTTCACTTACCACAACAGGTTCTGGTTCAACTTCGGGTACGACAACTTCAGGTTCAATAAACTCTGGTTCTGGTTCAGGTACAACTTCGGCCTTAACAATAGAAGGCGGAGCTATTTCAACTATGACTTCTTCTTGAGTAGATGAAACAAATAACCAAACTAAAGCAACTAGCACTATAGCAATTATCACGGCAATTATGCCCCAAGAGGTTTGTTTTTCTGTTTGTGTTTGATCTTCCATAGTTACCTATTATTCTCTTTGTCTAAAGAAAGAAATGATGAGAAACCATTGCAACTCGTTTTCATGCAAGTTGCAAGGGAAACACACGTTCTAAACAATATTTATTCTAAATTTTTCTCTATTTTCACTTATTAATAACTTAACAATTATAATGAAGCATCAGCTTGATTTTCAGGCATAGCTTTTATAAAAGCCGGTATCTTATTACAACGCTCAACAATGCTATTAATAAGAGGAAATGCTGACATATCGACCTTGAATCGATTGGCATTATAAACTTGTGGTACAAGGCATAAATCTGCGATTGTTATTTGGTCACCGTAACAGAATTCTCCAGAAACTTTTTTCAGCTTTTCTTCTAAAGCTGTAAAACCAACCCTCATCCAATGATGGCTCCAAGCAGATTTATCTAATTCGTCAACACCTAGTGTTTTCACTAAATACTGTTGAACCCTTAAATTATTTACTGGATGAATTTCACAAGCTATATCTAAAGCAATCGCTTGAACTTGCGCTTTATCGTAAATATTTTCAGGATAAAGAGGTGATTGAGTGTATTGATTGTCTATGTAATCAAGTATAGCCATACTTTGATTTAACACCAGTTCTCCATCAACGGTTTCATCAATCAATGTAGGTACCAAATGAGTCGGATTCAACGCTACATATTCTTCATTGTGTTGTTCACCGCCATTTTTAACTAAATGTACTGACACATACTCACAATCAATATTTTTTAAATTCAAAGCGATTCTTACTCGATAAGCAGCGGATGAACGCCAATAGCCAAAAAGTTTCATGTTATATCTCTATTCGTTATCTTTATAAGTGTTTTATATTTTTACGGTTTTTTTATTAATGTCATATTCACGTAATTTGTTCGCAATTGCGGTATGACTTAACCCTAATTTTTTCGCTAATTGTCGAGTACTTGGATAAGCCGGATATAATTTTCTCAGTAAATCTGCTTCAAATCCTTTAACAGCGGCATCTAATGTTCCTTCAAACTCTTGTTCTAAATAACCGTGTTCACGCGTATAAGCAGGTAATTGCAAATGAGAAGTCATCACAATACTACCTTCCATTAACGATACAGCACGAATTAATACATTTTCAAGTTGGCGTACATTGCCGGGCCAAGGATAATGTTCGATGAAATCACGACAGTCATCTGACATGGTCACAATAGTTTTACCAATTTGTTGTCCAAATTTTACTATAAAGAATTCTGCAAGTGGAATAATGTCAGAACGTCTATCTCGAAGCGAAGGTATATTCAAACCAAGTACATTGAGTCGATAGTATAAATCTTCTCTGAAATCTCCTGTAGAAACCATATTCAACAAATCACAGTTAGTTGAGCTGATGATCCTTACATTTACTTTTATCTCTTCCTCGTCATTTACACGTCGGAAAATACCATCTTGGATTACACGCAGGACTTTAGTTTGTAACTTAGGCGACATTTCTCCAACTTCATCAAGAAATATAGTACCGCCATCAGCTGATTCAAAAATCCCACGTTTCGCTTTAATATCTCCTTGTGAACCTGCGCCGAACAGCTCTGTTTCTGCTGCATCATCTGGTAATGCTGCGCAACTTAACGTCATAAAAGGATTATTGCTCCGGTCACTCGCGGCATGACAAGCATGAGCTAAAAGCTCTTTACCTGTACCTGTTTCACCGACGATGAGCATTGAAGAGTCAAGTAATGCCATACGCTTTGCTTCACGAATAACTTTACGCATCGAGCCACTGCTCGCTTGAATACCTGCGAAATTATTCTCATTAGCTTGTTTAAAGGCACTTATCTGCTGACCTAATCGTGCTTCTGATTTTAAAATCAATACCGCACCTGCTAATACAGGTACATCACTTTGATCTGTAACGTGAATAGGCATAATATCAGCAAAAAAATCATCATCTTGGAACTTTAAACGGCGTGTTTGTGCGAGGACTTCGTCAGCATCTAACCAGCGGCTAAAGTTAAAACCTTTCAACCAATGACTAATGTTATCGCCAATAATTTCATGCTCTTTACAGCCCATGATCCCTGCAGCAACCGTATTAATAATACGAATATCACCTTTTGAATCTATAGATATAAAGGGGTCTGGGAAGGTTTTAATTAAGGTTTCTAGTTCATTGCGTTCACGTTCAGATGGCATAAAAGGTGTTGTTTTAACATCATTTACACCTTCTATTTGACGTAATCGTGGCATAAATGTTTGTAATTCACTGAATTCTAAATCAGGTATATTTATGAATATTTCACCTGGCTGTTTTAGTTCGATACCACGCAGGTTTATCTTATGTTCAACAAAGATTTCTAATACTTCTTGTGCTATACCTACTCGATCACAACAAAGAATTTCTAAACGCATTAATCTTACCTCAATAGCCAAGTTTTACTATCTGCTATTGTAAACTAATTTGTACAATAAAAAAAAGCCCCCTAGATAGGAGGCTGTTATTATGAATGTAAGTAAATATTACAGAAGTTTATCGGTTTTTGCTGCGCAAATGAAATCATTGCGATGTAGCCCTTTGATAGCGTGAGTCCACCAAGTAATTTTCACTTTACCCCATTCTAATAAAATAGCAGGATGATGGAACTCTTCTTCGGCTAATTCAGAAACTTTATTTGCAAATGCCCATGATAGTTTGTAATTTTTAAATTTGTATTCACGTTCAAGCATCATAACACCATCACGAACCTCTGGGATCCAATCAGGTATTTGTGACAATAATGTCGGTAATTCTTCATCACTAACTTGTGGCGCGCCAACTTGGCATGCTTCACATTTTTGTACAGATAATTGCTCAGTCATCACTTTTTCCTTAACTTGCTTTTTTGATTTCTTTGGCTGGGAATTTTGCTGTGTGCAAACCTAATGCTTCTGCTTGCTCAACCAACGCCATAATTTCAGATACTTCATGTTTTCTTAAATTATCCAAATCACTCACTTTATTCAACATATAGTAAATGGGTTGCATAACATCAATTCGATAAGGTGTTCTTAATACGTCGAGTATTTCAAGTTTTTCACGTTCAACAGTATCACCAGTCGCATGATGAGTTTCACTTGGTGAAGATAAGATTCCTCCGCCATAAATTTTAATACCTTCTGGTGTATCTAATAAGCCAAACTCTACCGTGAACCAATATAAACGTGCTAAAAAGACTCTTTGTTCTTTTGTTGCATTAAGACCCATTTTTCCATAGGCCTCAGTGTAATCAGCAAATGATTGATTTGTTAATAATGGACAATGGCCAAATATTTCATGAAATATATCAGGTTCTTGCAAATAATCTAGCTCTTCCCTACTACGAATGAATGTAGCTACAGGAAATTTTTTCTCTGATAACAATTTAAAAAATGCGCCAAAACCAATTAATGCTGGTACAGGTTCACATTGCCATCCGGTTGTTTCTTTTAGAACTTTGCTAACCTCACCAAGTTGAGGAATTCGATCATGCGGTAAATTTAATAATTTTGAACCAAATTTGTATTCATCACACGCTTTATCTTCAACACATTTTAATTGACGAGTGATTAATTCATGCCAGACACTGTTTTCTTCATCTGACCATTGAATATAACCATTTTCATCAGCAACTCTCGAAATATATTTCGTCGCCTTCCCCATGATACTGCCTTATTTTAATTTTTATCATGACTCACTAACGAGTGCGTCATATTTGTGTATTGATAATAAAACAAGCATGGTATGAAAAGCACGAAACGGCAATCGGCTACTTATTAACCAGAAAACCATACCGTATAGAATAAATTACAAAAATGTAAAGTTAACCGTAATAACAATTTAAATCATATAGTTATATTTAATTTTATTCACTAACAATTAATAATAGCCATTATTTGATCAGTAGTTTTTTGACTTGGCTGAGAATTTTCTTTCTTACATGAGCTATTTTTGGTGTGTTTTCTTCAAAAGGAATGGGACGACAAAGCTTTATTGTTTGAATACCTAAACGTGAAGTTAACATACCTGCACCTAATCCTTGGGCCATACGTGCTGATAATTTTCCTAATAATTCTGCTCCTACAAGATCTGCTCCTAAATCAATGACTAACTCACTTGCACCTGCATAAGCCATATTTACAAAAACTTGTTTGATTAATTTTATCCGACTCCAATAGCCGATTTTCAAGCCGTATAGTCCAGCAACTTTATCAATCATTCTCAAATTTCGCCAAAACATCAGCATCATATCGACTAGAGCGATAGGGCTTAAAGCAACCAGAACCACTGCTTCTGTTGAAAAATTGGCGACTTCAGCTAATGCCTTTTCATCAACTTTAGATAAAATTTCTCGGGAATATAACTGCAGTAACTCTTCATCACTATATTCATCTTTAGCAAATAACTCCCAGCTTTTATCATGCTCTGACAGTAAGTCACAGGGTAAATTTTCTGAAATAGTTGCACACAAAGCTTTAACATCGACATTACCATGTTCAGTTAACGTAGGTGACAATATATATTTGGCTTTACTTTGCGTTCTTTGTTGGCGTTTAAACTGTCTTAAAGCGGAATATTCTCTTATTGCCGTAGAACCTACAATTGCTGATAGTCCAAACAATAGAACACCGTACATTGCTGCTAATATAGGAGATTGCTCGAATCCTTGCTGAAAAAATGTAAACGTTTCAACCGCGACAACACCTGTAAAAAAAACACCTACAATTCGCCATAACCATCTAGGCTTTGATTTTTCTGCAATATTGTCAGTTTGCTCAGTTACCGATAAACCTTCTTCTGCCTGCCAATCATCATTTTCAACAATGATTTGTTTTTCAATCGAAGGAAAATTATTTTTTTTGCTTGTCAGTTCGTCATTCTCAAAAAGAATTTGTTGTTGATATTTTTCATCAAGTTCATTCATTTCATTTTATCTCCAAGCAAGAATTGCATAACTTGATCCATTCTCAAGTGTGGTAGGCATTCATGCTGACCAATGGGCTCGAAAGGTGAAAAACGAATATAATTAAACGTCTCTTTCTGCCAGAACTCTTCTTCAGGAAGCTTACTTGGAACAGCGCCAGGGAACACAGTAATAAGCTCTCCATTTTCAGAGCGTTTACCACGCAACACTGGTATCTCTTGCCCTTGATAACGACTTGTCCCCGTTTGCGTAGTTTTAACAGACGCCAACGCCAATGTTTTCATTTCAATAACATCATAATTCAGCTGGTGTTGTGTTTGATATACTAACTGATCGAGTAATCGTACTAAGTTTTTATGTTGTTCAGGAGTCACATGATCTGCTTTTGTAGACGCAAACAATAACTTATCGATTTTGGGTGCAAATAATCGTGACAAAATACTACTTTGACCATAGCTAAAACTTTTCATGATCATCGTCATTGCCATTCTCAAATCAGCAAAACTTTCAGGTCCATTATTCAATGGTGTCAAACAATCAGCCAGCACAATTTGTCGATCAAAATTTACAAAATGCTCTTTATAAAAAGCTTTAACTACACGTTCTTTGTATTCAATAAATCTTGCTCTTAGCATGCCAATTAAGCAATCATCATTGGCATTTTGATAAGCATTTTTATCAAGTTGTTCAAAATTTGTAAAAGGAAAGAATTGTAAAATAGGTGCATCTTCCAATTCACCTGGGAGAATAAAACGCCCCGGTTGAATTACCGACAAACCAAGTTCGTGGCGAAAGTGTAATAAGAGTTCGGTATATTCTTTTGATAGGTCAGCCAGTAATTGCTCATCAATCGTTGCAAAAGGGTCTATTCTATTAACTTTTTCAATGAAATTTTCAGCTGATTTGAATCTCGGTTGTGTATTAAGCAATTGCGTCGTTTTTTTTGACCACTGTTCAAATGTTTGACTTAACATAGGTAAGTCAAGCAACCATTCACCTGGATAATCAGTAATATCTAAATATAGAGTTGCTGTGTCACTCGCATATTTCAACAATGATTCTTTGGGTTTATAACGAATGGCTAGTCGCATTTCGCTAATACCGTGTGTAGGTTCGGGCCATGTAGGCTCAGTTTGAGAAAAAGCAGACATTGCTCTGTCATACTCAAAACGACCAATATGTAAATGTTTTTGAGGGACTCGTTTCGCTGCAATAAAGCGACCTTGATGAACAACATTGAAAAAACTGAGTTTTGAATTACTTCCTTCATTAACAAGTTGATTGACAAGCGAAGTAATAAAGGCAGTTTTACCACTACGACTAAGGCCTGTAACAGCCAAAGTAACGTGCTGGTCTAGCGTTCGATTAAATAAATCATTCGCTTTTTGTTTCAATCTATTGAGCTTTTTTTTATTTATTATAGCCATGATTTGTCTTCACTGAATATTTAACCCAAGGCTAAAGCCTTAGTTACTAATAATATTTATTGGTTACATTTAATCATAAAGACAAGTCATTATCTTAAATATTCCCTCATAAATAACAAAAAAAAACGGCCAAAGCCGCTTTTTTGTTATTGCTGATTACAGCTTATTAATTTCTCGAGAAACAGTAAACTCTGGCGATGTAACATAACGTTCCATGACACGTACTTCCCTTTCTAACGATTTGAACTTATTTCTAATATCATGAAAAGCTTGTTTTGGTGGCTCTCCTGCCTGCCAAATACGAGACTTTACTTTAATCGATTCAGACGAAAGATCAGCTTCGGTATGATTTTTTTGTGCTGCATATTGTGATTGTGCTTTTTGATCTTTTTTATTTAATGTGCCCGGTTTTTTATCTAAAATAAACCAACCTGCAATATAAATTACAATAAACCAACCCATACCTAATAGGACACCTGAAACTACCAATATACGAACTAACCAAGTTTCCCAACCAAAGTAATCAGCTAAACCAGCACAGACTCCAGCAATTTTTCCTTGGCTTGAGTTTCTGTATAATTCTCCTCGGCGTTTCTGTGTCATACATTATTTCTCCAGTCTGGTGTTTCAGCATCTAAAATAGCTTCAAGTGTTTTAATTCTATCGGTCATTTTATCTGCTAATTCAGAAAGTTCTGATAATTGCGTATATTCTTCTTCACTGAACCCTTGGTTTATCTGGCGCTTACTCCGGTAATGTAAAATCAACCAAATAGGCGCAACCAACAACATGAAAATGATGACTGGAACCATTATAAGTTCTTCCACAATACTTCTCCTTATTATTCGTTATTCAATATCAACTGAGTTATTTAGCTTTTTTTTTCTGACTTTATTTTAGCTTTCAATTGCGCTAATTCATCATCAATATTTTCATCAGATTCTAAATCAGAAATTTCATCTGCTAATGATTTACTGCCTAAATCGAGAGACTCTACCTGTGATTCAATATCATCAATTTTGCGTTCATAGCTATCAAAGCGGCTAAGCGCATCATTAACACGGCCACTATCGATTTTCCTTTTTACTTTTAAACGGGAAGTAGCTGTTTGCTCTCTCATTATAATAGCTTTTTGTCTCGATTTGGCATCAGCTAATTTTTCTTGTAACTGAGAAATTTCACTTTGTAATTTAGCGATGTGTTCATCCACATGGCCCAATTCGTCGACAAGTGATGCTGCGTTTTCGCCACATTTTTTCTTTTCAATTAAGGCTGCTCTTGCTAAATCTTCACGGCCTTTACTTAAAGCTAACTCTGCTTTTTCTTGCCACAACTGCTCATCTTTTTCAAAACGCATGGCTTGACGTGCTAAATCGTTCTTATCTGCTAAAGTTTTAGCGGATGACGAACGCACTTCAACCAGTGTGTCTTCCATTTCTTGAATGATCAGTCGTACCATTTTTGCAGGATCTTCTGCTTTATCTAACAGGTTGTTAATATTCGAATTAATAATATCTGTAAACCTAGAAAAAATACCCATAACAACTACCTCATTCATTTATTTATTTTAATTTAACTATTATCCTTTATTCATGTTCTGCGCCAAGTTTTTTTATTAACTTAACATTATGTTTTAAAAGAAATTATTATTAATTAAAAAAACACTTCAAACCTGGTGATTAATAAAATACACTATTTGTTAGTGAAATAAACCAATTATTAGGTCAAGCAATGTCTCGTTTTAACCAAAAAGATAATCTTCTTGGACAAGCAAACAGTTTTCTTGAAGTTTTAGAGCAAGTATCACAAATAGCTCCTTTAAGTAAACCTGTGCTTATTATAGGAGAAAGAGGCACCGGTAAAGAACTCATTGCTGCTCGTCTACATTACTTATCTAAACGTTGGGATCAAAACTATTTAAAGCTTAATTGTGCTGCTTTAAATGAAAACTTATTGGAAACAGAGTTGTTTGGCTATGATAGTGGTGCATTCACTGGCGCAGGAAAACGCCATGAAGGTCGCTTTGAGCGAGCTAACAATGGCACGCTATTTCTTGATGAAATAGCCAATACTTCTGGCCTTATACAAGAAAAATTATTAAGAGTTGTTGAGTATGGTGAATTTGAACGTGTTGGTGGCTCAAAAACCATTACAACAAATGTTCGATTAATTGCTGCTACTAATGAAGATTTACCGACGTTAGCTGATGCTGGTGAATTTAGAGCTGATTTATTAGACCGCCTTGCGTTCGACGTTATTACGCTTCCACCACTTAGAGAGCGAATGGAAGACATACTTTTGCTAGCCGAGAACTTTGCAATGAGTATGGCCCGTGAATTAGAGTTTGAACTGTTCAGCGGCTTTACCGAAAAAGCTAAACGCTCAATGCTTGATTATCATTGGCCAGGTAATGTTCGTGAATTAAAAAATGTTGTAGAACGAAGTGTTTATCGTTGTAATAACCCACATTTACCCGTTCATGATCTCGTTATTGATCCTTTTGAATCGCCATATCGTCCTTCTCAGCGTATTAAAACTCAAGATAGGCAGCCTGTTCCAATTCAGAATATTGATGACGGTTCTGTAGAAGAAAAACGTCAAGAAATCATTCAACAGCAAATTCCAGCAAGTCAATCATTAGAGTTTCCTCTATCGCTAAAAGATCTTTCTCAAGATTATGAAATTGATCTTATTAAATCAGCTTTAGAAAATTGCCAGTATAATCAAAAGAAAACTGCTGATGCACTCAAATTAACCTATCATCAACTAAGAGGTTACTTGAAAAAGTATAACTTATTAGAAAGTGCAGTAGACGAAGGGTAGTTTAGTTTATATGTCGACATTAGCTGTTAAACAATACTTATTAAAAACAATATTATTGCCGTTTTTATGCCTGCTATCGGCATGTAACACTGATAATGATGAGTCGTTAAGTAACCATAGTATTGTGTATTGCTCTGAAGGCTCTCCTGAAAGTTTTAATCCCCAAACTGTCACTTCTGGTACGACAATTGATGCTACATCAAATCAATTATATAACAGATTAATTTCATTTAGGGGGGAGGAAAATACCATTGCGCCTTCACTTGCTAAGTCTTGGCATGTAACACGTGATGGTAAAATGATTACATTTTATTTGCGTAAAGATGTAGCTTTTCATACAACAGATTACTTTACACCAACACGTTTTTTTAATGCTGATGATGTATTATTTAGTTTTAATCGTATATTGATGCCTGAGCATCCTTTTCATCAGGTTTCTGGTGGTAAATATCCATTTTTTCAAAGTGTAAGTTTTTCTAATGTTGTTAATAGCATTGAAAAAATCAATGATTATACTATCCGGTTTAAATTCAAATATGCTGATAGCTCGATATTAGCAAATATAGCCAGCGATTTTTCTGTGATCTTGTCTAAAGAATATGCTGATTCACTCGTGAAAAAAAATATTAAACGTGAGATAGACACATTACCTATTGGAACAGGCCCTTTTAAATTAAAAAAATATCGTCCTGGCGCTTATATTCGCTATGCTCCCCATCAAAGTTATTGGGATAAAGCGAGTACACTTGAACAGCTTATTTTTGATATAACCCCAAGTAACACAGGCCGATTAACAAAGTTATTGGCCGGCGAATGTGATGTTATTGCTTTCCCTATTGCCCACAAAAAAATAAAAAGTAAGCCTGAACTAAAGCTTCAAGCGGTGACATCTTTCAACGTGGGTTATCTTGGGTTTAATACACTAAAACCACCTTTTAATAATGTTAAGGTTCGTCAAGCAGTTGCTTTAGCTGTAAATAAACAAGCAATAATCGATACAGTGTACCAATCAAAAGCCGATATGGCACACAGCTTAATTCCAGCAACTTCTTGGGCTTATGATAAAAACACCTTACCTCAAAGACATGATATTTCTGAGGCAAAAAGATTAATGGCCGAAGCGGGTTTCTCTGAAGGTTTTACC